>Ga0163148_10000427_pt1 | contig 56826 bp, 38 predicted proteins | sample OliLakLV19MP7P2_FD_148606 | JGI IMG/M metagenome (GOLD analysis project Ga0163148, IMG submission 148606) | Freshwater microbial mat bacterial communities from Lake Vanda, McMurdo Dry Valleys, Antarctica- Oligotrophic Lake LV.19.MP7.P2 | ecosystem: Environmental > Aquatic > Freshwater > Lake >... | reverse complement strand
CAGTGACACAATCGCCCGCATCGACCTGAGCCGATGCGGGCGACGCGTGCCCTGGCGAAACCTTCTGCGTGTGCGATCTCAGTCGTCGTCCCCGTCGCTCGTGTCGTCCTCCCCGTCGGGGTTCCACTCGGTCGCGAAGTCGTCGTCGGTCGATTCCTCCGGTGGATTCGAGACGAGATAGGTGCCGGCGTGACGCCAGTTGGTGGGTTCCTTGGTGTAGATCCAGAGCGGACGTTCCGCGACGATCTCCCCGTTCGCGAGCACGGTCAGGGAGTAGATGCCCGGCTTCGGGAGCGACAAGCTCCCGATCGCCATTCCCGCCCAGACGTGCGATTGGGGAGTCAGGATGTCCGCGACTTCGTCCACGTGAATCCGACTCGACTTGCCCGCGAGCCGGAACTCGTTGTCATGGACATGGACCTCGAGCGTGGTTCCGGGCTCAACGTTGGTGAGCTCGGCGAAGATCACAAGCCCCACGATCTCGGCGGGAAACTTCGCCCCGACGAGGCGCCCGCCACCGCTGGCGACATGCGACTCGAGCGGCACTTGACGATCTTCGAGTGTGGTCACGGACAAGCTCTTGACGACTGCGGTGCGAAACTGCTTCTGCATGTGTGCCCCGCCGGCGTCGGGGGGTTGATCGGGTCGCCCAACGTGAACAGCCCGAGTTCCCAACGCCGGCGTTGCACGGGCCCATTCCCACCTCCCCGCGCGCACGCCCCTCGCCACCCACCAGTCCAACGATTGCGGGTGGCAGTCGAGGTCATCGGTCGATAGCCTCGCCAACCACTCTCGATCGCGTTCCTGCTGGTGCTCCTTCGGCGCGCCGCCCCCGCCGCGTGATCGACCGCTACTCCGAGGCAACCATCGTGGGCTCCACACCGTTCTTCATCGATCGCGATGCTCCGACGTCACCGCCTCCTGTCGACGGCGGACGCCCGATTGCGAGTTTCGAGGCGCGACCTCGCTTCTCCGCCACCCGCATCGTGCGGGTCGATGGGCAATGGACCTACACCGATGAAGTCTTCTTCCGCTTTCTTGCCCGGCCGCGCACGATCCCAGTCGACGCCGAAGGCACCCTGGCGCAGACCGTGCTTCGCTATGAGGCTGAGTTTGCTGAGAACACACCGGTCGGCTGGACGCTCTGCGCCTGCCTGACACCCCACAGCAACGCCTGCATCGCGCTAACAACGATCCGCAATGCCTGGCGCAAGGCCAAACGGCCGCTTCCGCCATCAGTCGCGGACGCGAAGAGCGGGCTGGCAAAGTTGCAGGCTGTTGAGGCGCTCTCGCAGGACTGGTGGGCCACCAGCTCGGATGACCGAATCGCGGGGTGGTCGCTTTGGGAGAAGCTCGCGCCCGCCGGCGGGCGGATTCGCACCTATCGAGTGAGGAGTGAGGCTGAGTCGGGGTTCGTCGAAGGGGAGCCGCGTGTGGGCGGCCCCACTGGTCTCGAACCCGCCTGGTGCTTCGGACTGTGTGAGGATCCGACGACTGTGATGAACGACTTGGCGAAGACCGACGAGCTCAAGGGTCTCTGGGAGAGCTACTTGAGGAACGGACTTCCGTGGCGACCACGCGTTGTGGACACACGCGACCTGGATAAACAAGGTCAACACAAACGGCATGTCGCCAAGCAGAGGAGTGTGCGGGAGGAACTGGCTGAAGAGGCACCCCGTGTGATCACCCTTGCGATGCGGCTTGCGCTTTGTGGCCCATTCGCGCCTTGGCCCTGCGATGAGTCGAAGAGCGTCGCCAAGTACGCCTGCGTCATCGCCGAGCGCCTGGGCCCGACAGTCGCGAAGCACAATCCGGTGCTGAAGGCAGCCCGGATGGCGGCTCAGGCGCTCAAGCGCGTCGAGTCGTCTCTCCGAGCCGAGCTGGGCAGGAGGGGCACCTCGCCGAGTTCCGTCGACGACCTCTGTCGATGTTTCCGATCATCCGATCCGGCTGACCGTGAGCGGCTGCTGCGCGCGCTCGACGCGAAGTCGCCGGATGAACCGCTCATCAGGGCGATCATCGAAGCGTGGACGGCGGTGCGGAGCACGCGTCAGGATGCGCAGCGACTGGAAGACATCGCCGCCGAAGACGAAGGCGACGCCGGCGAGCGCGATGGTGAGTAGGTGGGATGGGTCGGCGGGGCGCGCACCGCCGATCTCGCTTTCCCACTCGAGACGATCTCGCTTCACCTCACTCGGCTTCGCACGGCGATCGATTGGCTTGGCGCCGGCGATGTCGTCCTGGTCGTCGACCCGCCTCCGCTTCGGCCTGGCATTTCACGTCAGGATGGCCGTGGATGCAGGGGTTCCTTCGCCGATGAATGCCTGGCCGAGCTGGTGCTCGGCGGTCCAAGGGGGGCCAAGGCGGTCACGCGGCGCACGCGAACGCACTCGCGGCTGGGCAAGTCCAGCCGCCGCATCCGTCTGCGCCGGTTGCGGCCGCATGACCTGCGCACGTCCCACGTCCCACCCCGGAAGAACTGCTCGGCTCGAAGGCTGCGGAGGCGCAGCCGGCGCGGACTTCGTGCCGGGCTCAGGAAGGCGCAGCCGGAGCGGCACACCGCAGGAGTCGGCTTCGCCGACGAACCGGTCGGCAAGGCCGACGCCCTCCCTCGCGTCATCCGTATCGGTCCACGGCCTCACGCACGACGGCGCTGACTTCGTGGGGACGGCGGACCGCATCCCAGGAATGTCCCGAAATGCCGAATGCGGTCGCGAACATGATGGTGCCAAGCCCCAGCAGGCGCTCGCGCGGTGCAGCGAGCACGACCGTGTGACGGATGTCACGCAGCGGAATCGACTCGGAGTCTGGGCGGAAGACCCCGCTGCGGCGGACGAGTCGGCGGTCGGTGAGCACGTAGAGCCGCTGCGACCAGTCGATGGCCTGCCAGGCGAGACGACCGATGGTCAGGATCGCACCGAGCCCGAAGGCCACGGCGTCAGTCCACGGAGCCACTGGGAATCGCGACGACCAGGCCATGAGGAGCGTGATGAAGGCAATCGCGGCCAGCGAGCCGAGGCAGGAGAGCGGGATGTACCAGGGGCTCGGCTGAATGAGCAGGATGATGATCTCGTCATCGTCGAGGATGTCGATTGCCTCCGGAGGCGCGATGGCGCGGACCGCACCCGGAGCAGCGAAGCTCGCACCGCCGGGAGCGACTCGCTCGCAGTGCTCGGGGTGCGAAAGTCGTTCCAAAGCGCAGCGCGGTGCGAGCCCATCGAGTTCGTAGGGCAGACTGGCTGCATCCGCCCCATCGACCGATGCCGTACTTCGCTCCTCGGCCAGGGTCACGCTCATGTGGCCTCCGGGCGCAGAACGCCGACGTAGGGCAGGTTTCGATAGTGATCGTCGTAGTCGAGCCCGTAGCCGACGACGAACTCGTCAGGGATGTCGAAGCCCACGTAGTCGCATGGTGTCGACTGGGCGTCGCGAGTCGGCTTGCGCAGCAGGACACAGGTGCGGACCGACGCCGGCTTCTGGGCTTCGATCGCGTCGCGCAGCAGTCGGATCGTGCGCCCTGAATCGAGGATGTCGTCGATGACGATGACGTGTCGACCAGTCAGGTCGGAGGGAAGCTGGCCGACGATCGTCGCCCCTTGACTCGAGGTGCTCTTTCCCGGATAGCTCGAGACGGTGGCGACGCCGATCCGCAGCTTGAGCGGCAGGTGACGCACCAGATCGGCGACGAAGATGACGCTCCCGGTCATCACCGGCACCAGCACGATTCCATCGCTCGGCCCGAGTCGCTCCAGATCACCCGCGATCTCCCGCCCGAGCGCCGCGATGCGGGTCGCGATCTGCTCGGCGGTCAGCAGGACCTTGGCGATGTCGCTGTGCACGGAGGGAGTGTAAGGGAAGGAGGGATCGGCTTCGCCGACTCCTGAGGTGTGCCGCGTGCGGCACCTTCTTGATCTCGGCACGATCGACGCGGCGCTGACATCGTCAGCTTGGTCGATCGAGCCGAGCAGTTCAGGGGGGCGGACGGTGAATCCCACGGCCGTGACCGATGACACGTGCGTGATGGATGCCACGGCTGGCTCTGTGCCAGCCGTGCTCCTCATCACGGGCGTCAATTGTGAGACGGTTCTGCGGCAGTGGGCGTTTGGCCGAGCTGGTGCTCGGCGGTCCAAAGGGCATGATGCGACGAGTTCGCCCAGCGACCCCGCGCACGCATTCAGCCGTGCAACCCACTGCACTCTTTCCCTGCTCCCTGCTCCCTGCCCCCCGCTCCCTGCCCCCCCTATCCCAACTTCCTCCGCAACATCTCATTGACCGCCTTGGCCTCCGCCTTGCCGGCGCTGCGCTTCATGACGTCGCCGACGAGGCGGCCGATGGCGGCCATCTTGCCGGCGCGCACATCGGCGGCGACCTGCGGGTTGGCGGCGATGGCTTCGTCGACCCAGCGCTCGAGGGCGGCGTCGTCACGCACCTGGATCAGGCCTTCGCGGGTGGCGAGTTCATGAGGATCGGCGTCGCCCTCGCAGAGCAGGCCGAAGAGATGATCCGCTGCCTGCGGGCCAACTGCGCCTTCGTCGCGCATGGCAATCAACTCCGCAATTCGCCTGGGCGCGACACCGAGCCGATCGATGGCGACACCGCGCTCGTTGGCCCGCTTCGACCCGCTGTTGAGGAGGAACTTGGCAACCTGAAGTCCGGGCGAACCGCTGGGCACCGCGGAGCCCGTCCGTTCGCGCACTGCGTCGATGCACGCCTCGTAGAAGAGACAGACGCCGCGATCGTCGACCAGGGCGAGGGAGTCCTTTTCGTCGAGGCCGTACTCGGTCTGATAGCGGCGACGCCGCGCCAGCGGAAGCTCCGGCACGCGGGCTTCGACATCTCGAAGCCACGCATCGTCGACGGTCACGGGAATCAGATCGGGATCGGGGAAGTAGCGATAGTCGTGGGCGTCCTCCTTCTCGCGCTGCAGGACGGTCACCGCCTTCACGTCGTCCCAGCCGCGAGTGCTCTTGACGCCGGGACCCATGACCCGTCCGTCGCGCTGCCACTGGGCCACCTGCCGCTCGAACTCGTGCTCGATGGCCCCGCGCACCGCCTTGAAGGAGTTGAGGTTCTTGATCTCGGCAATCGGCGTGGCCAGCTCCTTGCCGTCCTCGAGGCGGATGATGACGTTCACGTTCGGCTCGAAACGCATGTGGCCGCGCTGCATGATTCCCTCGGTCACACCGAGGAATCGGCAGATGTGGCGAAGCTCCTGGGCGAAGGTGACCACGTCATCGGCGTTGTCGAAGTCAGGCGCCGTGACGATCTCGAGAAGCGGCGTGCCTGCCCGGTTGAGATCGACCAGCGAGCCGTCGTAGCGATGGCCGCCGGGCAGTTCGTGTCCGAGCTTCCCGGTGTCCTCCTCGAGGTGGGCGCGGATGATCCCGATGCGTCTGCTGCGACCATCGCGATCGGGGATGTCCATGGCCCCGTCCGAGCAGAGCGGCAGGTCGTACTGGCTGATCTGGTAGCCCTTGGGAAGGTCGGGATAGAAGTAGTTCTTGCGATCCCACTTGCTGAAGGAGGCGATGCGACAGTTCAGCGCCCGCCCGACCATCATCGCCATCTCGATGGCCGCCCGATTCAAGACCGGGAGCGTGCCAGGCAGGGCCGCGACCACCGGATCGACCAGGGTGTTGGGAGGGGCGTCGTAGTGGTCGGGATGGGCCACGTTGGCGCAGCGCGTGAACATCTTGGTGCGCGTGGCCAGCTCGACGTGGACCTCGAGGCCGATCTTGAGCCGAGTGGAGACGATCGTGGGAGAAGGCATGGGAAGCGGGGAGAGCCGGGGAACCGGAGAACAGGAGAGCAGGCGATGACAGGAGCCGGGCGAAACGTAGTCTAGTGGACGCTCCTTCGAGGCCTGCCCATGCACACGGTCGCTCTGACTCACCTGATGGTTGTTCTGCTCTCTCCGGTCGCTCCTCCTGGCACTCCGGCGGCGGGTTCAGTGCCGCCTCCCCTGCCGACGACAGTCGAGACGGTCGATCAAAGTGCAGCCGGCGATGAAACGGCCTTCGCGCCGCCGCCCGACGCGGCGCTGGTCGCCGATCGGCTCTACGTCGGCATCGAGCGGCCGGTGCTGCTGCGGGTCGAGGGGCTGCCGGAGGATCTGGCATGGTCGCTCTCCATTCAGGAAGTCGACGGCCGCGAGATCTTTCGAGTCGATGACCTGATCGTCCGCGAGTTCGATCTGGCAGCGCTCTGCCCGAGCATCTGGACGGTGGGCCAGTCGGTCTTCGCCCAGATCGTGGTCGAAGACGTGCCACGCGGCAGCTCGCTTGTGATCCAACCGCTCCGTACGCGCTCCGCAGTGCGCACCGGAGAGGCGCTGCGGCCCGACGGTCGCACGCCGTACACCCGCATCATCGGCTGGGGTTCGGATCTCCTCGAGCCCGACAATCCCGACTACGTGAAGCTCAAGGAGAGCTGGAAGCCGGGCGAGCCGATGGTGATGAGCGGCCTTCGCCTCTATCCCGAGCGCGACGTTGCCCTCGAGACTTCGCATGGCGGGCTGCGCATCGCCCTGCGCCCCGACGAGGCCCCCAACACCGCGTGGAACTTCCGGCATCTCGTCGAGAGCGGCTTCTACGAAGCGACGGTGTTTCACCGGATCGTGCCCTTCGATCGTCAGGGACAGCCGTTCGTGATCCAGGGCGGCGATCCGACGGCGACCGGTGACGGTGGACCGGGGTGGGATCTGCCAATTGAACGAAGCCGACTGCCACACGACTTCGGGGTGGTCTCGATGGCTCGCGGCGACATGCCCGACACCGCGGGAAGCCAGTTCTTCATCGCCCTCTCGCGCGCGGGAACAGCCCGGCTCGATACGCAGTACTGCGCCTTCGGCGAGGTGGTCGAAGGAGCGGAGGCGATCGCGTCGATGGCTGAACTCGAGACTGCGGATCAGACGACCGGGCGTCCGGTCGAGCCTCCGTCACTGCTCAGCGCTCGACTGGTCGCCGCGCCGCCGCGCGAACCCGGGGTCGGTCGACCCGATCGACGCGTGCAGCCGATCCGCGCCGGACCCAAGGAGCCGGAGGCGACGGAGTCGGGCCACATGCCGCGGTAGCACTCAGCCCTTCGCCCTATTTTGGGTTGCGGGGCCACTCCTTTCGGGAATCGCGCAGATGCCCCGCGCGGATTGAGAGTTCCCGCCGGAACATGCCGGCGCGGCGGACGCCTTTCGGGCTGAGCATTCCGTTTCACCCGACTGACACTGCGCGCACGATCCGGTCGGCGCACCGACTGAACACCCGCGCAGCGATTGGCGCGGCGGTGTCGCTGCCACCATTCCAAGGAGAAATCACGATGTCACGCTGTCACTTTCCCATGCATCGCATCGGGGGCCCGGTTGCGGCCCTCGCTCTTGCCGCGACCACGCTGGCGGACACCAACGTCGCCGGACCCATACTCGGCAACACCACGTGGACGCTGACCAACAGTCCATATGTCGTCACCGGCTCCATCCTGATCGGCGCCGGTGCCACGCTGACCATCCAGCCGGGTGTGGTGGTGCGGGTCAACGCCGACCTCGGCATTCAGGTGGGTTCGCCGGAGGGGTTCGGACCCGGCACACTCGTGGCCAAGGGGACGGTCGCTCTCCCGATCCGCTTCACCAGCAACGCCTCGCCAGGCACCCAGGCGCCGGGCGATTGGATCCACATCTTCTTCACCGCTCTCGCCGGCGACGCTGTGTTCGCGGGCAACGTCTATCAGTCGGGTTCCATTCTGCAGCACGTCATCATCGAGTTCGGAGGTGCGGGCGGCACGGCGACTGGCTCGGTGACCGTCGACAGTGCCTCTCCCTTCCTCGACGAGGTCGAGGTTCGGAGCAGCGCCCGATCCGGGATTCGGATCGACGCGGGAACTGCCCCGGCGCTGCGAATCACCAACTGCGACCTCTGGTCGTGCAACTCGACCGGTCAGGGCGGAGGCGGCCTCTACCTCAATGGGGGCTCGGGCCACGTCATCACCGGGAACCACGTTCACGACAACCTGAACAACAGCACGGGCAATGGGGTCTACCTCCAGAACGCGACGAATGTCACCGTCACCGGCAACACCTTCGAGAACAACGACTCCCCGTTCTCCAGCGGTGGCGGCATCTTTGCCACTGGCTGCACCAACCTGCTGTTCCAGAGCAACACGCTCATCGGCAACAGCGCGGGCAACTACGGCGGAGCCTACATGGACGGCGGCTCGATCGACGTTCTGAACAACACGTTCACCGGCAACGCCAGCGGGAACTGGGCGGGGTTGTATGTGAGCAGCAGCAATGGTCTGGTGAACGGCAACACCATCTCCGGCAACACCGCTTTGGGGACCGGCGGAGGAGGACACCTCGACGGCACCAACCTTCAGGCGACGATGAACGAGTGGACCAGCAACATCGCGACGGCTCTCGGTGGCGTCGATGTCAGCGGCAGCAACGTTCTCTTCGTCGGGAACACCGTCTCCGACAATCAGGCCACCAGCCCCTCGGGCGACGTGGGAGGCATGCAGATCTCGGGATCCAACAGCACGTACAGCGACAACACGATCACCGGCAACAGCGCCGGCCGCGACGGCGGTGGACTCCGATTGAATGCCGGAACCGGCCACACCTTCGTCGGCAATCTGGTCGACTCCAACACCGCTGGTGCACGCGGCGGCGGCGTCTTCTCGAGCGCGACGAACTCGGTCTGGGCCGACAACGCAATCACGAACAACTCCGCCGGAACCCAGGGTGGAGCGTTCCACAACAATGCCACCGGCACATCGCTCGCCGGAGACTCGGGCGCCAACGTGTTCAACACGCTGACAGGCAATGACGCGCCCCTCGGCTCGGCCATCTACCACAACGTTCCCAACGGTGCCGCGGGCAATTTCGCCGCCCAGTTCGTCTGCTGGGGGACCAACGACCAGCAGGTCGTGCAGTCGATGATTCACGACTTCTTCGACAACGCGGCGCTCGCAATCATCTTCACGTTCCCGCTCGTCGAGGATTGCGGAGCTGCCAATCCGTGCCCTGCCGACCTCAGCGGCGACGGGGTCGTCGACGGCGCCGATCTCGGCAATCTGCTCGGTGCCTGGGCCACGGCTGATGCTGGAGCCGACCTCAATGACGATGGCACCGTCGACGGTGCCGATCTCGGCCTTCTCCTCGGATCCTGGGGAGCATGCGAGTGAACCGCCCGTTGCGGTGATGCACCGATCCAGTTCGAGGATCTGCCCAACGGCCCGAAGCGTCCCGCGAACCTCGCGGGGCGCTCGGGCCGTTCGCGTTGACCTCGAACACGCGTTGGAAATGCAGGTGTTCTATGCTGGGGCCATGACCACCTTCCCACGCGTCACGATCGAGACCGACTTCGGCCCCATGGTTGTCGAACTGTGGACCGACGTTGCGCCCAGGCATGCCGAGAACTTCCTCAAGCTCACGGACAGCGGCTTCTACGACAACCTCTCCTTCCATCGGATCCTGAAGAACTTCGTGATCCAGGGCGGGTGTCCGCGCGGGGACGGGACCGGCGATCCGGGTTGGAAGGTCAAGGCCGAGTTCAACAAGAAGGAGCACGACAAGGGTGTGCTCTCGATGGCTCGATCGGCCCACCCCGACTCGGCAGGCAGCCAGTTCTTCGTCTGCCTCGGCCGCGAGCACTGCCGCCATCTCGACGGGCAGTACACCGCGTTCGGGAAGGTCGTTGAAGGCCTCGATGTGGTCGACAAGCTTGCAGCCGTCCCCGCCGACAGCAGTTCAGGGCGCCCGCAGAAGGCCCCGAAGATGACCAAGGTTGCGCGGGTGACGTGAGCGCGGCCGCTTCGGCGGCGTGCGAGCGGGGACCGTGAGGAATCGCGCCGGACACTTCGACTGAATCCCACTCAACCGGGGAACAGCCCCTGCTGCGAACGCGGCAGGGCGAACTCGGTCACGCGAATCCAGCGCTCGCCGCGGAATCGGACGACGCGTCCGCTCAGCAGCACCGCAATCGGCGTGTCGCCGGCGCGCACCGTGGTCTCGATCTGCTCCAGGGCCGTCGAGGGCAGGATGCGGAGCGTCGGGTCGGGCGTGCCGCCGTCGGTCGTCGTCGAGATGAAGCGCCAGCCGCCGGTGGCCCGATCGCGCACGACGGTTCCGCGCCTGCGCAGGAGGGCGAAGTCGGGAATCTCCGACTCGACTCGCACTCGCATGTTGAAGCCTGGATCGATCGCCGACGTCGCCGCCGGGGCAGTCGCCCCCGAATCGGCGCTTCGCGCCACCGGTCCGAGGCGCTCGCGCAGGCGTCGCTCGATCTCCGAAGCCGCGCCGACCGCAGGCGGCTCGGCGCGATCGTTCTCCGCGGGCCCGCCCTCCGACTTACTGTTCGACTCGTCCTCCTCGGAGGGAGTCGTCCGTCCGGTGGCGACTGGCGCGACCACTGCAGCGCCGCTCGGCGTGATCAGTTCCGGCAGGATCGTGTTCGAGTCGCGATAGCGCAGGATCTCGCCGGTCAACTCGACGGCGAGTCCCACCTCGCCGGTCGGATCGACGAACGAGGTGATGTCTTCAAGGGCCGGGGACGGAGCGACGGCGATGGCGCGGTCGAGCCGGAGACCGAACTCCTGGGGAAGAAAGATCCACGCGCCTCGCGCCGGGTCGAAGCGGATCTGTCCGCGCGACCGAACCAGGAAGAAGCCCTCGGCCAGAACAACCGGTCGCCCGGCAATCAACGTCCGCCGGGCCGCGACCACGACAGTCTGCGGCGCGGATGCTGTGGCGGAGGATGCTGCGGGAGGCGCCGACACGGCCGAGGCCGCGTCATCGCGGGTGGACTCGGCGGTCGGCCTAGCCGAACCAGCACCTGCTGCCGGAGGCGCGGCGGCGGCGGATGCAGAGAGCACCGACGTCACGACCACTGCACGCAGCGCTGAGGCTCGAAAGCGGCGAGTGGGCCACGAGTGCGCCTCGATGTTCGAGCGGTGCGGAGTCACTGGGGCGATGGTACCGCGAGAGCGCTGGGACGAGATCAGCGCGGGGCGGGGGAACCGGCTGGGGCCGACACACCAACCACAGGTGTGCCGACGGCGCCGCCGACGGCGCCGCCGACGGTCGGGGTTGCGGCGCGCGGCCCGCCCTCGGCCGCGGAGACGGCAACGGGCGCGGGCTCGCTGTCCAAGGCCTTGGCCACCGCCCGGCGGATCTGCTCGCGCCGTGCCGACTTCACCCCGATCACCGCGATGAACCCGAAGATCACCGTGGCGATTCCGTAGACCACGCGCACCTGGAGGTCGGTCAGGGTGACGAGGGCCGCGAGGGCCACACCCAGGAGCGTGAAGAGCACCGCGATGGCGTAGAGCGCAAGCACCGCCAGCTTGACTGATCCCAGGGAGCGCTTGAGCTGGTGATGGATGTGCTGGTCATCGCCGGCCGACAGGCTTACGCCCGCAAGGAGACGGCGGATGATCGCCAGCACCGTGTCCATGACCGGGAGCGCGAAGATGATCAGCCCCGCGAAGACCAGGTGGGTCTGCCCGTGCTCGCCGAACATCAGAATGATCACGATGCAGACGTAGCCGAGCAGCAGACTTCCGCAGTCGCCGAGAAAGATCGAGGCCGGATTGAAGTTGTGCGGAAGAAATCCAAGGACCGCCCCCAGGAGGGCGAAACTCAGCACCAGCCGCGGACCGTCGAGAACGCCGCTCTGTCCGCCGAAGGGGACGAGCGCCATGAGCACGCTGACGGCGATCAGGCCCACCGCCATGATCGCCACGGTCCCGGAGAGCAGGCCGTCGAGGCCGTCGATGAGGTTGGTCGCATTGCAGGCGCCAAGCACCGCCATCGCAATCAGCGCCGTGCCCGTCCAGTAGACGAGGTCGAGGGTCATCTCGACCGGAATGCCCGCGAAGGGCAGGGTGAAGGCGAAGTCCCAGGCGAGTTTCTCCGAGCCGAGCATCGGGTCGACCCAGGCCGCAACCGGCGCCAGCATGCCCGCGGCGACGCGAACACCGATGTCCTGGATTGCCAGCGCTGCTGCGGCAACGAGCTGCCCCGCGATCTTCCACCTCGGATCCCACTTCCAGATGTCGTCGGCGAGTCCGGTGACGGCGATGGCCACCATGCCGACGACGACCGCCAACGGCACGGGGTCGTAGTGGGCCGTGGTCGAGTCGAACCAGACGTAGCTCACGCCGATGGCCACCACCAGCCCGCAGAAGACCGCCACGCCACCCATGTAGGCGACCGGATATTCATGGAGCTTTCGTGCTCGATCGGGCTTGTCGATCACATTCGCGGCGACGGCCACGCGGCGGACCAGGGGCGTGACCAGGAGCGTCGTCAGAAAGGCCGCGAGGAAGAGCACCACGTAGCTGTTGACGAACTCGAGCAACCGCGTCGGACCGATCCCGGGGCCCTGACTGACGATGCCTTCAAGAAGATCGGTGGTCCCCGCGTCGATCACCTCGCGCTGCCTCCCGCGGCGGCGCCCACCGAGTGCGGGGCCGCGCCGGCCCGGGTGGCCTCGAGGGTCATCTGGGCGGCGATGTCACGAATGGTCTGCTCCAGCGGAATCTTCGGCTCGAACCCGATGGCCTCGCGGATGCGGGTGAGATCGGGCTGCCTGCGCCGCAGGTCGTCGAAGCCCGGGCCGAACGCGGTGTCGTAGGGCACCAGCACAATCGGTGACGAGCTGTTCAAGGCGCTCTTCACCGTCTCGGCCAGCGTCAGGATGTCGATGGTGCGGTCGTTGCCGAGATTGAAGACTCGGCCGCGGCACGCGGTTGTCCCGAGGAGCCGCGGCAGCGCCGGGGCGGAATCGCGCACGTCGCAGAAGCAGCGGCTCTGGCGACCGTCGCCGTGCACCTGGAGCGGCTCGCCGGAGAGCGCCGCGTGCACGAAGCGAGGCAGCACCATGCCGTACTCGCCGACCTGCCGAGGTCCGACGGTGTTGAAGAAGCGCACGATGACCGCGGGCACGCCGTGCTCGCGGTGATAGGCGATGGCCAGGTACTCGTCGATTGCCTTCGAGCAGGCGTACGACCAGCGGTTGTAGATCGTCGGCCCGTAGAGGACGTCGTCGTCCTCCTGAAAGGGCGTCTTCACACCCTTGCCGTACACCTCGCTGGTCGAGGCGATGAGGACGGGTGTCCCCCGCTCGGCCGCGAATCGAAGCACGGCGGAGGTCTCGAGCACATTGGTCTCGATGGTCAGGATGGGTCGTTCCACCACCAGGCGCACGCCGACGGCCGCCGCGAGGTGGTAGACCTCGTCGAAGGACCCCGAGGAGAGCGTGGGGAGGACGCTGCTCACCGAACCGTTGAGCAAGTTGATGCGCGAGCGGTCCAGATGGTCGAGGTTGCTTGCCCGACCCGTGCTGAAGTTGTCGATCACCGTCACCCGGTCGCCACGGGCGAGGAGCAGCTCGATCAGGTGCGAACCGATGAAGCCCGCGCCTCCGGTGACGAGGCAGTGACGACTGGTCTGTGAGACGGGCATGGTGAACGAAGTCCTTCGTTGGCGGTCGACGGAGACTCGACGGGCTTCCGACGAGTCACGCTCCCCGAGCGTACTCCGCCATGGTGGCGTAGTTCTTGCGAAGGTATCCGCCCGCGGTACCGCGCGGTCGGTTGAGGATGACGCCGATGAACTCGCAGCGCAGATCGCTGAACTGCCGGATGAGTCGGGCGACGAGACCACGCTGCTCGTGGTTGGCCCGCACCACCAGGGCGATGGCGTCGACCTTGTTGGCCAGGACCAGGGCCTCGCCGGCCACCACCGCCGGAGGCGCGTCGATGATGATCAGGTCGTAGCGGGGACGAAGCTCGGCCAGCAGGGCGTCCATGCGCGAGGTGTTGAGTCGCTCGAAGATCCGGGTTGCGGGCGAGCCCGCGGTGATGGCATCGAGGTTGGGATGGGCGTTGACGATCGCCTGCTCAAGCTCGACCTTGCCGGCGAGCAGGTCGCCGAGGCCGGGACCATCCTCGCGCACTCCAAGGGCCGCGGGCACGCCGGGCCGCCTGAAGTTGGCGTCGATCACCAGCACCTTGCGACCCGCGACCGCGTCGATTGCCGCGAGATTGCTGGCAATCGTGGTCGTGCCGGCCCCGGGAAGCCCACCGACGAGAAGCAGGATGCGACTCTCCGATGCGGCAAGCGACTTGGAGAGCGGGACCGAGACCTGGCGATAGCTCTCGGCAAGCACGCTCTGCGGCCGTTCCATCACGACCATCTCCGTCCGCTCGCAGCGGGTGGGGTCGTCGATGAGGTCTGGGATCGATCCGAGCACCCTGGCCCCGGGGATGACCGCCAGATCGCTGCTGCCCTTGACCCGCTGGTCGAGGATCTCGCGCAGGAAGATCACGCCGAGGGTGAGGCCGACGAAGAGCGCCAGACCGAGCGGCAGGAACATCTTGAGGCTGGGGAAGCTTTTGAGCCGCGGCGTCGTCGCGGGGAAGGCCTTGAAGACGCGGCGGGCGTCGGGCCGCTCGCGCATGAGGCGGGTGTCGCGGATGACCGACTGGAGCTCGTTGGCATCGTCCTCGAGCTGCTCCATCACCTTGCGCTTGTTCTTGGCCTCGCTGATCAGCGCCGCCGTGTCCTTGAGCTGGGCCTCCTTGATGCGGTACTCCTGCTCGAGGTCCTTCTGAAGGCGCTGGATCTGCTCGATCCGCAGGATCGAATCCTTGAGATCGGCTTCGAGATTCCGCCGGATGCGATCCCGCACCCCCCCTTCCTTCTCCTCCATCGAGGCCTTCACGAGCTGCTCGAGGCGAGTGACCTCGGAGTGCTGCCTGCCAAACCGCTCGCTCGCAGCGACGAGCTGGATCCGCTGCTGATTGATGAGGCTCAGCAGGTTTCGGATGTTGGGATCGTCTTCGGCCCGGCGGCGATCGTCGGAACTGAACTCGACCGAGCCGCGGAGCTTCTCGTCGCTCTGCCGCTTGAGCGACTCGGCCACCGCGAGGCCGCCGACGGCCTCGGTCATCTGCCGCTGGAGATCCTGAACGCCCACCATGAGCTGGCTGTTGCGCGAATCCTCGAGGACGGTCAGGTTGTTGTTGCGGATGAAGGAGTCGAGATCGGCCGCGGCATCGGCGATCTTCTTGTTGGTCTCGGAGTACTTGTCCTCGAACTGCTTGATGGCGTCATCGAGCTGCTTCTGTTCGCGGGAGGCGCGGATGTTGATGTAGGCATCGGCGACGGCGTTGAGCACCACCGGGACATCCGCGGCGCGGGCGGTCGACCACTCCAGGAAGAACAGATTGGTGTCGCGAGTCACGACCGGGCGCATGACCTCGCTCAGATCGGCGACGGCGAGGTCGAAGGCGAAGTTGCCATCAGACCCCACGAACTGCTTGGCCCAGTCGGTTCCTTCGCGGACGTCTCTCGACTTCACGGCGACCCCGAGCACGTCGAGGCTGATGAGATACTCCGCCTCGGTGCGGGCGGCGCGAAGCACCGACTCGCCCTGTTCAACCAGCCGGGCGGTGGGCTCAAGCGCTTCTCGAAGTTGCGGGAGGAGCTCGAAGCCGACTCGCCCGGTGTAGCGCGAGTGGAATTGGTCGAAGTAAAGGAACGCACCGAACCCGGCGATGAGCCCGGCGATGGCCGTGGCAATCAGCAGAGTCACGTGACGGCGGACGACCTTGATCGGGTCGATTGTCACCCCGCCGAGCGGCGAGGAGGGGCGGGAAGAGGCGGCCTTGGAACCGGCCGGCTTGGCAGCGAGAGTCGTCATGACGGAATCCTGAACTGTGAGAGACCTTGCGGTCGGGCACTTTGCGGAGGGAGCTGCGGAGAGACACTACTTCCCGAGCTGCGCCTCCAGCGCCTTGAACTCGTCGGAACTTCGGATCTTGGGGTCGACCTCGGAGGCCTTGCGGAGCTCCACCTTGGCCTCGGCGGTACGGTTGGTCCTGGCCAGGAGCTGGGCGAGGTGCATGTGCGTCTCGGGGAGACGGGCGATGGCGAGGGCGGCGCGGAGCTGCTCCTCGGCCCGGGCGGTTTCGCCGAGCTTGCCAAGAACGACGCCCAGGGTGTCGTGGAACGAGGCCTCGCCGGGGGCGAGAGCGACCGCACGCTCGGCGTGCGGGAGCGCCCGCGTCGGGTCGTTCAGACAGGAGTCGTAGAGATAGGCGAGGTTGTTGAGCGTGCCGGGATTGTTGCCGTCGAGCTTGATGCCGCGCTCGTAGGCCTGGATCGCCTCGGGGCAGCGCCCCGCCAGATAGAGCCCGGTTCCCAGGTCGAACAGGATCAGCGCCTGAAGATTCGGGGCGGCGTCGGTGGCGGCGTTTGCGGCCTGCTGGAAGAGCTCGGCGGCGCGGCTCCGTCCCGCATCGGTGGCCGTCTCGCTCCAACGCAGGGCGATCTCGCGGAGGTCGAAGGGTGGAAGTTCGCCCGTCGAAAGCGAGCGCACGAACTGCTCCGCTTCTGCGGTCCGGTCGAGGCCGAACACCAGCCAGAGCTGGTCGTACCAGCCGTTGATGAGATCCGGTCGGGCCCCGAGCTGGGCGCGGTAGGCGGTGTAGGCGCTCTTCAACTGCTCGAGACCGTCGGGTCGGCGTCCGGAGTTCGCCAGAGCGGCGGCGTAGGCGGCGTGCAGGTAGACCGAGCGGGCAATCAGGTCGCGGCGCGATTCGATGTATTTGACCACCGCCGTGTACTCGGGCTTGTGCGTGGGGGTGTCGGTCAGCATCAGCATGACCAGCCGATCGGGAGCCGCGCCCGGCTCGAGATCCGTGGCCTTGCGATGGGCCGCGATGGCTGCGGGAATGTCGTCCATGCGACTCAGCAGATCGCCTTCGATGCGATGCCAGCGCGGGTCGAGGGGACGAAGTCCGACGCCCTCGCGGGCCACGGCCACCGCCTTGTCGCTGCTGCGCGCCGCCAGCCACAGTTCGACCAGACCCTGGCGGGCCTCGTCGTTGAGCGGGCTGAGCTTGAGCACCCGCTCGATCTCCAGTCGGGCTCGGGTCACGTCACCGCGGAGGTTGTAGATCTGGGCCCGCACCCGGCTCGCCGGCCAGGAGTCCGGGCGCAGCCTGGTCGCTTCGTCGACGAGCGCGAGAGCCTCGTCAAGCGCTCGATCGGAGGCCTGACGATCGGGCCGACGCTGCCAACTCGCCAGCAGCACCTGGGCCTGACCCACTCGGGGAGCAGGATCGTTGGGTCGAAGCTCCTGCGCCCGGCGCAAGGCCAGGCGCAGCTTTTCCGTCGCCCCGGCCACGTCGCCGTTGTCCTTGATCGCCTCGTCGGCCCGGATGCTCAGCAGCGTCGCCTCCATCATGGCCGACTCGCCGTCGATTCCCGCGGCAGCGATCACCGACGCCAGTTCCGCTTCCGCCTCGGCGAGCTGGCTGGTGCGGCCCAGTGCTTCGACGTAGAGCAGCCGATCGGCGGCTGCCTTGGTGTGCTCGGCCACTGCCCTCACGTGCGGGAGCGCTCCGACGAAGTCTCCCCGCTGGGCGCGGGTGCCGCCGATGTACCGATCCGCCTCGCGGCGCTCCGACTGGCGCTTGATCGCCTCGGTGAAGGCGACCTGGGCGTCGGCGGGCTTGCCGATGTTGGTCAGATAGGCACCGAGCGAGAGATGGAAGGTTGCCGGCGCGTCCTGACCGACGGCCGCGATGGCATCCCGCAGGACCTTCTCGCCGACTTCCGGCGTGCCTCGGGCGCGGGCCAGGTCGGCGCGAAGCGCCGCCACTTCATAGCTCCGCGGGTTCTTCTCGGCGAGGGGCTTGAGAACGCGCTCGGCTTCGTCGAGGAAGTCCTTGCGCAGTCCCTCGATCGCGGCCCGCTGCTGATCGCTCGTCAGGCCTCTCCAGCGATCGTCGGGGTAGCGGTCGCGACCGGCGTTGTCGAGCATGAGCTCGCGCGACGGCGCCAAGGTCAGGAGAAGCGCTGCGAGGGCCCCGCCGTTGGCGACATCTTCCGGCGCCGCGGCCTGCAGGGCTCGCCGCTCGAGCAGCGCAATCCGGCGATCACCGTGCACGGCTTCGGCTTCGAGCCAGCGGGCCCGCACGATGAGGCTGGCGTCGCGAAGCCGATTGGCGTCGCGGAGCACCTGCAGCAATCGCTGGGGCTCGCCCGCGGCCTGCAGAGCGTCGGCGTACATCTCGACCACCCGCATGTCCTGCGGCCGCTGCGAATACGCGCTCTCGTAGGCATCGACGGCTCCGGTGATGTCGCCGAGTCGCCGCCGGACCTGGCCGAGAACCACCAGCAGTTCGGTGCTCTCCGGATTCTTCTGGAGGGCCTGAGAGGTGATGGCCGCGGCCTGAGTCAACTGTTCGCGGCGCTGCGCAGGGTTCGTGACCGCGTTCGCTTCGGAGCGGCTGACCAGCAGGCGAGCCTGCATCGAGGCCAGTTCGACGGCGCTGAGAACGCCCGGCGTGCGGGCGAGCTCGCGATCGACGATCACCTGCGTGGCATCGACATCATTTCGCATGAGGGCCTGCTCGAAGTCGAGCAGGACGACCGACGGCGGAATCGGCTGGATCGATTCGGCCTGGGCCCGGTACTCCGCAGCCGCGGCATCGAGCTTTTCGGCGACCGCTCGGAACGCCGCAGCCCCGTCGGCGCGATCGCGAGCCTCCATCGCCGCCATCATGTTCCGCTGCTCCTGAGCGGTCTTCGCAAGCGACAGCAGCGTGCGCACGGTCCGCTCGGGCCCCTCGGGAACGTCGACTGCGACCGCCCGCACGATGCGCTCGATCGGGTCGTTGGTCTCGGCGATGGCGATGGTCTTCTTCAGGAAGTCGTCCTCGGGCATTCGGACGAGCCCCTCTTTCGCGAGTTCGATGGCCCGCGCGGGGTTGCCGAGCAGAAGCTCGACGTACGCGAGACTGCGGATGGCCCGCATCTCCCCGGGATTGGCTGCATACACGGTGGCGAGAAGCGCTCGTCCGCCGGGGAGGTCGCCGCGCTCGAGCCGCGCCTGGGCCGCGATGAGCTGTCGACTCGTCTCGTCATCGCCCGAGCGGAGCAGTCCACCCAGCGCGACGACGCGGGCGTCCTCCGGGGCCATCGCCCGGGCGTCCGCAAGCGTGCGCCTGGCCTTCTCGAGATCACCCGACTCCTGCTCGACCTGGGCCTTCAGGATGATGGCCTCGAAGAACCCGGGCGAGCGGGTCACCGCCTGCGCGAGGCGCTTTCGTCCCAGTCCCAGCTCGCGAGCCTTGCTGGCTGCGAATCCGGCCTCGTAGAGGACATCGGCCGGGGCTGCGGTCTCGCCGACCAGTCGGATGTAAGCCTCGTACTTGGCAAGGGCCTCGCTCCAACGACCCATCGCGGTCGCCATGCGTCCCTCGGCGCGAAGCACTCGGGCGTCGGTGTCGGGCTCCTCGCGCTCGGCGCGAAGACGCTTGAGAGCCTCGCCCGCCTCGGCTCGGATGGCAACCTGCTCCTCCGGAGTGGCCCGCTGCAGCCGCGCGAAGGCGAGATCGAAGAGGGCCGTCGCCGCCGCGGCGCGGAGCTCGGGTTGAATCAAGGACTCGACCCCGACCGGGCTTGGGGGAAGCTCGAGAGTCGCGAGAGCTTCCTTGGTGGCTTCGCGCTGCTCGTCTGCGAAGACCAGCGCGGCCATCAGGGCCTGACGGGGGAAGATCGTCTCCGGATGGGCAGCGAGATAGGTGCGGATGATCTCGGCAGCGCGCTTGCAGCGGCTGACTTCGGCAAACGCGAAGAGCGGCTCGACCACGCGGTCGATCTCCCACGGCTCGGTCGCCAGAGGCAGGTTCTCGAGGACGCGATCCTGAGCGGCCAGAATCTCGTCCGCAGTGATGCTCGCGTCGCCGGCGTTCCGCCGAACCAGGAGAACGCGCAGGGCGCTCGCGGCCACGAGCGGTCCCTTCGGGGCCTTCTCGATGCTCTCGGTCAGAAGCGCATCCGCCCGAGCGGCGAGAGCCGCGGCGGTGGTGTCAGCGCGGCTGATCAGCGAACGCCGGCTGGACTCGTCGTACAGAGCGTCGATCAGGGTGGAGCGGGCGAGATCGCTGTCGGGATGCGCAGCGATCACCTTCTCGAGATCGGCGACGGCCGCGTTGAACGCCGCCGGCTCGAGCATGCGGGACCGTCCCAAGTTGCCGACGGCGCGGTACAGCACACCTTCGAGATGGGCCGCGTCGGGGGGCTCGAAGCTCGTGACCATTCGGTCGGCGACTTCGACCAGAGCCTTCCAGGCGTCATCGCCGCCATCGAGTCGGGCGATGGCGTGCCGGACGCGGATCATGTCGCGGTGGACCTGCGGATTGGTCGGGGCGATGCCGACCCGCTTCTCCAGAAGCTGGAGGTAGAGGGAGAATCGCTCGCGCACTTCGCTGCGGGTCTGCGGAACGACGCGCTCGAGAGCGGAGAAGGCCTTGTCGACATACGCGAGATTGCCCGGTTCCTTGCTCACCGCTCGGCCGTACGCGCTCAGGGCCTGGGTGTATTCGCCCTTGGCGAAGGACTCGTCGCCGCTGCGGATGTGGCGAGTGGCGTCGGCGCGGCTCCGCAGGTACGCGAAGCCGCCAATCACTCCCGCGCCGCCGATCAGCGCGACCAGGAGGATGATGATGAGCCGAGTGTTGAGTCGTGCAGCCATGGGAAGCTCGTCGAAGTCGGGAACCGAAGAAACGGCAAGAAGATCAGGGCCGTCGAAGAACGTTGCGCAGCGGCGATTCGATGCGGATCAGTTGTCGGTGGTCGTTGCAGTCGGAGCGGAACCGGGCACGCCGCGGGCTTCCACCTCGGGCCAGTCGGGGAGCGAGCGCATGAGGTGAGGCAGGAGCTCGTCGAGGAACTCCGAGGTGTATTCCTGGAAGCGCTCCCACCGGCGATCGTCGTCGGCGCGCGCCGGCATCGCGAACTGCACCTTGGTGTAGTAGGCGTACTGGTCCGTGCGCTGAAAGGCGAGCTTGCGGACATCGAGGGCGGAGGAGGTCACTCGGCCGTTGGCGATGAAGAAGTAGCCACCGATCATGCGCTGGTCGGGCCGAGCCTCATCCTGGAACTCCATGGCCCGGATGGCGAACTCGCCGACTGGGACGTGCACTGGAACGAAGCGGCGCAGCACCGAATCGAACGCGTCGGCGGTCTGATAGGGTCGGCCGGTGGCGCGGTTGGGCGGGACCTTCGAAGTGCCCCATGCGGAGGTATCGAGCGTGAGCGGCACGATCCGGGCACCATCGACGAGCACCATGCCTCCGGCGACCCAGCATCGCTCGGGGACATGCGGAATCGCATCGATCATCCCGGTGTAGTACGCGATGTGCAGGGCAATCATCGCGTCGGTCCCCTTTTGGTCGCGCCGCGGCGTCTCGCCCGGGCCCGCCCCTGACCGAGCACTCTCGCTGCGAGCGTCTCGCACGAACGTCCGGTTCAGGTATTGCCGGGTGCCGAGTTCCTCGACGATTGCCTCCGAGAGGATCTGGTCCTCCCCGACTCGCCTCCACGGCCCAAGGCTCGAAGGAATGTTGGCGAGCCCCTCGCGGATCGGCACCGGCTCCTTCTGCAGATAGATGTTGAGCTGGGCGATGGCGGCGCGGAAGCCCACGCCGGCCAGCACGAGGGCCAGGGCGGCACCGAAGAGAGCGAACTTTGCCTGTCGGTCGAATCGCATGGGTCAGCCCTTCTCCCCGTCGAGTGCGGTCCCGTGGAGCGCGTCTTCTTCGACGACCAGCGAACGGAGAATCCACAGGATGCCGAGGTAGATCAGGAAGGCCGGAATCAGCCAGACCAGCCCGATCATGTTGTGAAACTCGCCGGTGGCGAAGTCCATGTCCCACATGCTCAGTATGCCGAGGGTCACCACCCGGAGCACGTTGACGGCGAGCGCGACTGGAATGCCCAACGCCACCAGCGCCACCCGTTGCCAGAGCCTCGGGAGGCCGGTGTAGGCCATGGCCACGCCGAGAGCCAGGAAGGCGACCAGCATTCGCATGCCCGAGCACGCTTCGGCGATGTTGAGGGGATGCGGGACGCCGCTTGACCACACGGTCAGAACGTTGCCGCTGCGGTCGGTGTCGATGCCGATCAGGTTGAGGACCGCGTGGCTCCCGATTGCGGCGTAGTCCTGGAGCTTGAGCGTCAGCAGATCCATGAGCCGCTGCGACACCGTCTGTCCGAAGGCGACGAGGTAGACGATTGGAAACCACAGGATCGCCATCGCCCGCCATCCGAAGATGAGCAGCACCAGTCCGAACAGTGCCACACCGAATCCGGCACCACGGAGGTTGTGATGGGCCAGGGTCTGCGGACCGACGATGCAGAGGAGATACCAGCCGACACCGAGGATCAGGGGAACGAATCCGAACCACGTCGTGCGAGCACCCCGGGCAATCAACTGCTCGCGGCGCAGATAGACGAAGTACCCGGCGATGAGCGGGATGGCCAGCGTGTGACCCCAGTCCGCGGGGTTTCGGATCGCCCATCGCCACTGCGTGGCGAGGAAGTCAGCGAAGACCCAGACGAAGGTCAGCCCGAGAACCGCGGCGCCGATGGCCATGACCGGCGTGGAGGTGCCGCCGCTGACCGAGGCGACCACCGCGTCGTCTCGAGGGGAGACGGCGGAGGCCGCGTCTCCTGCCACGCCGAGAGGCGCCCCTGGATTCGGTTGCGGGATGGTGCTCATGAGAGAAGGAACCCAGCAGTGACGTTCCCGGCGGGCGGTCGGGTCCGTTGATACGAGCGCGCCTGGGCTGGCAGTTCGAAAGTCCCGGGCGGACCGGTGCAGGATGCCTCATCCGAGGAGTCTCACGTCGGGTTCGCGACCGATCCGGGCGGCGTTCGTCCCCACTGGGAACGGGCGCAAGCCCGACTCGAGCGGTCGGGAGCAGGTCCGGGTGTGGACTGGAAACCCAATCACTTCACCGTGAGGCCTCAGCAGGGCTCGTAAGCCGACACCGGCGTCCCAAGGCGGCGGGTCAGTATAACGGTGCCCCGAGGGGCCTCGATCACTGACCGAACTGATTCGCGGGAGGAGCGCCGAAGACGTCGTTGCCGAAGTTCCGATCCAAAAGGAACCCGTACCCGTAGGTCGCCCGGAAGCCGTTCCGCATGATCGCCAGCGGGGTCGCCCAGAAGTTCGTGCCGATGATCACGTGGTCGTTGTCGCGGATATAGAAATCGGGCTCGGTACGGCGACGAATGGCCGCGAGATTCACGCGGACGGTCGCCTCGCGGTTGGTGCCGACGATGCGAATGAGGTCCACTCGCTCGGGGATGGCGACTCCGTTGAGCCCGCCCGCGGCCGCGATCAGGCGGCTCATGGTGAGCCCGCCGGTGATCGGGAGCTCGTAGGTGCCCGGTCGGGAGATCTCGCCGTCGATATAGACGAAGCCGAATTGCTGGGCCTGGACGTAGATCAGGTCGTTGGGTCGGATGACCACGTTCTGAAGACTGTCGCCGGCAATCAGACGATCGAAATCGACCTCGATGATGCGCTCGGCAAAGAGCCCGGCGGAGCCGGTGCCGGCGCCGATTGATGAATCGAGAAGATCCGCGCCTACCGAGCCACCGCTGCCGGGCGCGGGTCGAGCCGCGGCTGCGCCGGCCGTCTGCGTGCTTCCCGGCACGCGCACCCAGGCGTTCGCCGCCTGATCGAAGACGAAGCTGTCGGCGGTGGCGGCCTGTCGCGTTGCGCTCGATGCGGGACGCGGAGTCCTTCGATCCGAGACGCGGACAGGCGCGAGATCGTCGATGTCGACTGCGGGTGCGGCATCCTGACGGAGCGCTCCGGGATTGATGCGCGGCGCCGGTTGGAGCGGCGCACCCGGTCCCAAGTCCGCTGGAGGCGGTTCGGTCCCGCGCTCACCTCGCTCGAGCTCACGGATGATCGAGTCGAGGTCCTGCACCGGTGCCAACGGCGTGGCGCCACCCTGCGACGTCGGCGTCCGCACGTCCCACGGAGTCGAGACCGACTCGTCCAGCGGAACGCGGCGGATGATGTAGATCTTGTCGGTCGTCTCGGGCGCGCCACCGGCGATGGCCAAGGCCTCGAGGAGGCGCACGTCGGGCCGCGTGAGTCGATACGGCGCCGGCTGCGAAACGCGTCCCATCACGGTGAACTGGAGACTGCGCTCCGATTCGAGAGTGACGTTGACGACCGGCTCTCGGAGCACGTCGGCGGCGCCCTTCAATCGGGCGATGATGTCCTCCTGGACTTCCTGAGGCGTGCGGCCGCCGACTGGAATATCGCCGATTCGCGGAACCCGAATGCGACCGCCCTGGTCGATGTTCGCGAACAGGATCTCCATCTTGTTCGGGACGAGGAGCTCGAAGATCTCGACGCGGAGCGTGTCGCCTGGCGCGAGTCGATACAGGAGATCGCTCGGAATCAGGTCTTCGCTCTGGGGCGGCGACGCGTTCTGCCACGCACCTGCATCACCCTCGATCACATCGATCCTCGTGAGGATCGGCATCGAGGTCGGCGTGGTCGAAAACGAACCGGTGCGACTGGGGTCGAAGAACGAATCGACTTCGCATCCACCGAGGCCGAGCGCGCTCAGCGAGCAGCACGCGGCGCAGAGCGCGAGCAGTCCTCGGTCATCGATCGTCTTGCACCTCCGGGAGGGTTCACGTGTCAACATCGGTTCCTCTGGCGGTGTCTCGGTCGTCGAGTCGGCCGGATCAGCACGTCGGGAAAGTACCGGAATCCCATCGATCCGTCCAAGCGAGGCCCCGCACGACGCACGTGGCTCAGGTCACTCCTGCCACGGACGGACGTCGACGGTCCACATGGCGGGATCCGGCGTCTCGACCGAAAGCAGCGTCCGATCCTCGGAGGAGAGTCCACCGTTGCGGACCAGTTTCGAGAGGCGAACCGTCTTGCGATTGCCCACCGGGTCGACCGCCACGACGCCCACGGGGAGCATCGTCGCGGTGTCGTAGTAGAGGTCGACTCTCACGAATTCCTCGGCAGCCGGAGTGCCGGACTTCGGCACCAGCCGAAGCGCGGATACCGCAGCCATGTCGAGCGCTTTGAGCAGCCGAGCCTCCGGAGGCGGGGCGGCGGAGACCTCGAACCGCGCCAGGACCTCGTCCTTGCGCTGGCCGACCGGCAGCGGGAAGGGGCCCTCGCCGAGCTTCAAGGGATCGAAGGTCTTCCCGGGAGGCACGATCTGTCGCTTGATGAACTGCTTGCGGGTTCGGTCGATTTCGCAGAGCCAGCCGTCGGCGAAGACGTACCACTGTTCGAGCGTGTCGCTCCGTCCGGCGGCATCCACGTACTCGTTGAAGAGCACGCCGAGCCGAGTCGCCCCGGCCTCGCGGACGTAGAGGAGTCGACCGAACTGGAGTTCGGCACCTCCGGTCAGCTCGTCGTACTTCTCGTAGGCCACGACCGCCTGGAACTGCTGGAGATCGTCGGAGGCCCGCTCGAGCCGCGTCAGGAGTTCGACGATTGCGGGTTCAGGAGCGGCCAGCGGAAGGGTCGCGGGTGCCTCGACGGGCGTGCTCGGCGGGGCCGTCGAGGGCGGACTCGCCGGTGCGGTGGTCCCTGCCGGAGGAGGAGTCGTGGTCGGAGGCGCGCTGGCCGCTCTTCCCCCGAGGCAGACTGCCGGCGACAGGAGGAGGCTGAGGATCAGGGCATTGGGCATTCGGTGACTCGTCGGGAGCGTGCGCGGGAAGAGTGGAAGACGCCGCAGAACGCGAACAGGTTCATCGGACCGTCGAGGTCGGGGCGATCCGAGGTGTTGACCCTACAGGCGATGCGACGGCGATGCGCGGGACTCGCAGACGCGGAACTGGGGGTCGAAACCGGGAGCCCGTCGTGATGCTGGCGGAGACAGTGCAAACGACCGCGGCGGCGGCGTTCCCATTCCCTCGCCGGATTCGAAAGCTGGGCAGCGGCGGGGCGGGCCCACGGTGGTCAGGCGGGGCGACCACGCCGAGTCATGACGGCCACGTCGACGATGCCGTCATGCCGAACCAAGTTATTCTCCGTGAGTGGGTGCTGTCGACGCCGAGTCGGAGCGCCTCGTTCGGTTCGGCGGACCGACCCTCCCATTGGCCGCTACTCGAGAAAGCGACTCATGACGACTCGGAACTTCTCAGATGGGCGACGGATACTCGACACCGCAACGGTGTGGGAGCCGAAGATGGGCTACTCCCGCGCGGTCCTGTACGGGCGGAACCTCGCCATTTCAGGGTGCGTCGGGATCGAGCCCGACGGCAGCTACGCCCCCGACCTCGAAGGGCAGACCCGCAGGGCAATCGGGCGGATCGGCGAAGCCCTCGCCGCGTTCAACCTTGATCTCAGGCGGATCGTGCGGCTGCGGATCTACACCACCCGAATCGAGGAGTGGGAGTCGATTGCCACAGTGCTCGGACCGCTCTTCGAGCCGATACGGCCGGCAAACACGCTCCTGGGCGTCGCGGCACTCGTGGACCCGAGAGCGCTCGTTGAAATCGAAGCCGACGCGTGGCTCGGACCGCCGGAACAGTGACCAGCTCGCCATCGGTACTCGCTTCGGGAACGGACTCGGATGACCGCCATTCACAGACAAGTCGAGCAGCTTCGGCTCGGGACCGATCCCACTCTGGTGAGCCGGGTCGGCTCGGGCTGGGTCGTGCTGGGCGGCACCCAGGTGGTTCGGGGGTACTGCCTGCTGCTCCCGGACCCGGTGGTCCCCAGCCTCAACGACCTCTCACGCGGGGCGCGTAGGACCTTCCTCGAGGAGATGGGATTCCTGGGCGATGCGATCCTCGAGGTGACCGGCGCCACCCGAATCAACTACGAGATGCTTGGCAACCTGGAGCCGGCGCTCCACGCCCACGTCATTCCTCGGTGGAACAACGAGCCCGAGGCCGTGCGAACTCGCCCGATCTGGTTTCACGACTGGGAGAGCGCACCTCGATTCGACCCGACGCGAGACGCGGCCTTGGCTGTGGCAATCGCCATGGCCCTGCGCCAACTGACCGCGTGACCACACTCCCCGTCGGGACGAATGGACGCGGGCGCTCGGAGCTTGCCTGCGGCCCTCGTCTGGACTTGGAACTGAGCTCGGTCACTGGTCCTGGGCCGCTGGACTTGGACATGGGCTTGGGGTGCGTTTGACGGATCGTCGTCGGCCCCAACTTGATCAGGGAGCGAGCAGGGAGCGAGCAGGGAGTCGGGGGGCAAGGAGCCCAGCCGCCGGCGTATCCGCAGAAGTGATCCGCCGAGCCGCTGGCGACGCAGCCAGCCGACTGCCTGCTCGCTCGAAGCCAGTCGCGGATCCGTCTATGACACACCCGAGGACTGGACCGATCACGCCAGGCTGTTCGGAAGTCCTCCCTCGGCGGTGGGACTCCCACCCCGCGGATACCGACGAGGCCCCGGTCACGACCGACGCGCGGAGATGCATTTCAAAAACACAAACACCCTGCGCGAGGCGCAGAGTGTTTGTGCAATATAAGAGTAAACAGTTGGGTCGCCTTGATCGCACGTCACCGTGCGACTATCCAACGGACCGAAGTCCGTCGAACGAGAATGTGTTGACAGGAATTTGTCTCCGCAGATCGCTCTGCGTGACATCTACATTTTCCCGTAGAAAGGAGGTGATCCAGCCGCAGGTTCCCCTACGGCTACCTTGTTACGACTTAGTCCCAGTCACCAGCCTCGCCGTGGGCACCTCTGAATTGAGGCGACTTCGGGCGCTGCCAGCTCCCATGACTTGACGGGCGGTGTGTACAAGGCTCAGGAACGTATTCACCGCGGCGTAGCTGATCCGCGATTACTAGCGATTCCGACTTCATGCGGGCGGGTTTCAGCCCACAATCCGAACTGGGGTGCGCTTTAAGCGATTTGCTCCACCTTGCGGTATTGCATCGTTCTGTACGCACCATTGTAGCACGTGTGCAGCCCTAGGCATAAAGGCCATGAGGACTTGACGTCATCCCCACCTTCCTCCGGTTTGACACCGGCAGTCTCGCTAGAGTCCTCAGCATTATCTGTTAGCAACTAACGACAGGGGTTTCGCTCGTTGAGGGACTTAACCCGACACTTCACAGCACGAGCTGACGACAGCCATGCAGCACCTGTGTATGTTCCACCCTTGCGGGTGTGGCTCCCCTTTCAGAGAGTTAATCCATACATGTCAAGCCTAGGATAAGGTTCTTCGCGTTGCTTCGAATTAAGCCACATGCTCCACCGCTTGTGTGAGCCCCCGTCAATTCCTTTGAGTTTTAGCCTTGCGACCGTACTCCCCAGGCGGCGCACTTAACACTTTTGCTTCGACCAAGAGGGTGTCACCCCCCTCGATCTAGTGCGCATCGTTTAGGGCGTGGACTACCGGGGTATCTAATCCCGTTTGCTCCCCACGCTTTCGTGCCTCAGCGTCAGGACAGGCCCAGCGGCCTGACTTCTCCTTTGGCGTTCCGATAGATATCTACGCATTTCACCGCTCCACCTATCGTTCCGACCGCCCCTACCTGCCTCTAGATGTGTGGTTCACGAAGCAATTCCATGGTTGAGCCATGGGATTTCACAACATGCCTACACACCCGCCTACGCACGCTTTAAGCCCAGTGATTCCGATTAACGCTCGCACCCTCTGTATTACCGCGGCTGCTGGCACAGAGTTAGCCGGTGCTTCCTTTGGGTTTCCTCATTGTGTTGGTAGACCCTGACAGCAGTTTACACCCCGAGGGGCTTCATCCTGCACGCGGCATTGCCCCGTCACGCTTTCGCGCATTGCGGAAGATTCGTTACTGCAGCCTCCCGTAGGAGTCCGGGCAGTGTCTCAGTCCCGATGCGGCGGGCCGTGCTCTCACACCCGCTACCCGTCTTCGGCTTGGTGAGCCATTACCTCACCAACTACCTGATAGGAGATTCCCCGCTCCCAAGGCAGCAAGCCTTTGGTGTCACCACATTATCGAGTATTAGTCAGAGTTTCCCTTGATTATCCTCGACCTCGGGGTACGTAGAAATCTATTCCTCGCCCTTTCGCCACTCTACTTGGGATTGCTCCCTTTCGCGTTCGACTTGCATGTTTTAGCCATGCCGCCAGCGTTCAATCTGAGCCAGGATCAAACTCTTCAATTGATATTCGTTGCAGCACACGCACCTTTCGGTGACGCATGCAAAGCTTCGACATGAGAGTTGCCTGGCGACTTCGAATCGAAGTTGCCTTCGACTTGAGGTCGGTCTCGTTGGATCCAGGCACCGGTCCCGAAGGATCGATGACTTCCAACGCCAACAGGTGGCTAGACCTGTCGGTCTTTACGGACACCTCTGCCAGCATGGACGACAAGTCGCCCACACTGCATTGGTACACTGGAATTTAACCAAATGGCATCACAAGGATGTCCGACGGATGGCAGCTGTGAAACTGACACCCGTGAATTGCTTCGACCAACGACTCTTGTGAAGAGCCGCCGTCCGAAGTCACATCCTCGCGGCGTTCCCAACTGTTCACTTGTCAAAGAATGACCCATCCAGCGACGAAAAACGAACCGCTGCCGCTACCTCGGACGCGAGGGCCCAAGGCCTCGGCAGCAGTCATCGCTGACTGGGAGGGGTGAGTATACGGATGCCTTAAGCGGTGTCAAGGGCCTTGCTACGCCCAATCGCAACAGAACCCGCATCTCCCCACCGAACCCGAGGGCAGATGCCCGCGAGGCCCGGTAGACGCACCTTTACGTTGGCCGACCTGTGTCGGTTCGGAGCCATTCCTGGTCGTCGCGTGGGGCCGTTCCAACTGAGGAATTCGGCTCGGCGCAGGCCGCGACGGCCACGATGACTGCCGCTGGATGGGCCCGTCGGAGCTGCCGCACGACTGCGGCGAGCGAGGTGCCGGTTGTCCGGACATCGTCCACCAGCACGACACACCGCCCGTCGAGCCCTCGCCCGCGTTCTCGAGATCGCGATGTCCCGAGCCACTGAGAGATCCGTGCCGCCAATCCGTTCTTCACGCCGAGCCCCGCCCCGCCGAGGCGGCGTCGTTCGCGGCGACTTCGGCCGGTCTGCGGGAGCGGCGCCCCGCTGCGGCAGAGCACCCGGCGACACTCGCAGCCGAGTCGCTCGGCGACTGCCTCGGCAAGCTCACCGGCGTGATCAATGCCGCGATGTTCGCGGCGCCAGAAGGGCATCGGCATCGGGATGACAAGCGGGCCACCGCATCGCCCGAGCGTGCCTGCGGGGATCGCCGCGCGAATCTGCTCGCCAAGAATTGCGCCGAGAGCTCTCCCAAGCTCGCGGTGTCTGGAGTACTTCAGTTGGAGAATCCACTCGCGAAGCGGCCCCTGGTACTCGCCAAGGCGAACGACCGCCTCCCCCAGTCGCGGCTGGCCGCCGCCCGCGCACCGCGCGCACCCGAGCCGCGGATCGACGGCTCCTCGGAGCGTGGCGGCGCATCGCGGGCACCAGGTTCCAAGTCGATCGGGCTGCCAGCCACTCTCGGCGATGAGTGTCACCGCCGTCTGCTGAACCACCCCGAGAAAGCCCGCTTCGAATGTTGCCAGGAGGGTCTGGGCGAGGGCGATCGCCGCAGACGGCGAGAGTCGACGCCGAATCACGGTGGAAATCGCCTTCAACCGCGCGAACCGTGCTGCACTTCGCATCGTCGGTCCTCCTCCGTCCTCTCTGGGCGTCCCTCGGCCGTCCCTCGGCCGTCCCTCGGCCGTCCCTCGGCCGTCCCTCGGGCGCAGCGAAGGCGTGTCCGCGCCATGCCTGCGCCGTCCAACGCCGTCCGGGTGCGAACGTCGTCATTCTCGCCCCGATTTCCAGATCACCCCATGCTCTGGAATTTTCACCGTCCGTCTTCGGGTTCGTCGGGGCGTTCGTCGGGGCGTTCGTCGGGGCGTCCGTCGGGGCCGCCGCCGTCGCCTACCGCGGCTCCGCTCCGCGGCCGGGCGTTCCCCTTGCGATGCAGCTCGAATTGCGCAGGCGACCGTGACGCTGGGAGACGCCGATGGGTCGGTCCGCAACAGCGACACGCAACAGCGACAGCGCCGGACAGGCCACGCGGCGCTCCCTCCTCTATACACTCGCCGCGAACATCGTTCGCCGCGCGGCGGCACAGACCCCACGGAGCAACGCAGCCGCATGGCCATCGGGATCCCGATTCACGCAACGATCCGCAACGTTCGGCGCTATCAGCACGTCGTCCGGGTGCTTGTCCGCTACGGCTTCTCGAGCTTCGTCCAGGAGACCGGGCTCGATCGGCTCCTCGAGCGCGGGCTCTCCATCTTCACCGGCGAGCAGACCTCGGCAATCGAGCACCTCTCGGCGCCCGAGCGGGTCCGTCGAGCAATGGAGGAGCTCGGTCCGACCTTCATCAAGCTCGGCCAGATTCTGAGCACTCGGCGCGATCTGGTGCCGGACGAGTGGGCGGCGGAGTTCTCCCGTCTCCAGGACAGCGTCCCTGCGGTCGGGTTCGAGCTCATCAAGGCCCGACTCGATGAAGAATTCGGGGATCGGCTGAGCACGATCTTCAAGCACATCGACCCCAAGCCGCTCGCGGCAGCCTCGATGGCCCAGGTCCACACCGCCGAACTGATGGATGGAACGCGAGTCGTTCTCAAGATCCTGCGGCCGGGAATCGACGACATCGTCGCCTCCGACATGGAGGCGCTCCGAGCCATCGCCGGGCTGGTCGAGGACCGCGTCAAGAACCTCGGAGTCAGCCCGCGAGCCGTCGTCGACGAGTTCTCCAGGCAGCTCGAACGAGAGCTCGATCTGACCCATGAGGGGCGTTCGACGGACCGCCTGCGCCGCGCCTTCGCCGATGATCCGATGGTGGGATTTCCCGCGGTCTTCTGGGAGGGCACCACTGAGAACGTGCTGACGCTTGAGCTGATCGAGCCGGCCACGCTCTCGCGGACGGATCCCGACTCCATTCCCGCCGCGGATCGCACCGCCGCCGTGCAGCACGGGGCTCGCGCGGTGCTGCGGCAGTGCCTCGAGATCGGCTTCTTTCACGCCGATCCCCATCCTGGCAACCTGATCATCCAGCCGGGCGGCCGAGTCGTCTTCATCGACATGGGGATGACCGGCCTGATCGAGTCGGAGACGCGGCGGCTGATCGCCGATCTCGTCTACGGCGCGTCGGTCGGCAACGTCGAGGGAGTCGCCAAGGCCGCGCTCATGCTCGGCGATGTCGATCCGCAGGAAGTCGACGAACGGGCGCTTCGCCGGGATGTGCAGGAGATCGTCGGACTGTTCGACGACGTCCCGCTCGAGCGCTTCAATCTCTCGCAGCTTCTGGAGCTCTTCTTCTCCGCGCTGCGGCGCCATCACGTGCGCGTCCCCGCGGATCTGTCGCTTCTGATCAAGGCCCTCGGCTCGATCGAAGGCGTGGCCCGCTCGCTCGATCCGAGCTTCGACATGGTCTCCTGCGCCCGGCCCTACGTCGAGAAGATCCTGCTGGAGCAGTCGGGGCCCGCTGCAATTGCCCGCCGCGCCCGCGAGGCGGCAATCGCCTACGCGCGATTCGCGGAATCGCTGCCTGATGAGGTCGGCGACCTGCTCGATCGGCTGCGCCGCAATCGACTCACCATCAATCTCGAGCATCAGGGGCTGACCAGCGTCACCACGGTCATCGAGCACGCCAGCCGCAACATCTCCTTCGCCCTGGTGATTGCCGCGCTGGTGGTCGCCTCGTCGATTCTGATCCTGTCGCAGCGCGGTCACCCGGGCTGGATCTGGAGCATCGTCGGGGGCTGCGGCTTCATCCTCGCCGGCTTGATCGGCCTCGTGCTGATGCGAGCAAATCGCTCGTTCACGAAGCGAAATCTTCAACCGCGGAGGTGATCCAGAGGCCGCCGCGCGGCGGATCGACCGACGCGGCATTCAGTCGCCTGCAGTCAGGTCACTTCGAGGCGCGGGCACGTGTCGTGCGTCCGCCGGATCGGGCCGAGGCCTTCGCCGCGGCCGACTTGACCGACTTCTTCGCACCCGGTCGCGCTCCGCTCGGCTTCGCCGACTTGGTCGTCTTCTTCGTCGTGCTCTTGACCGACCTGGCTCGCGAAGGTTCGCTCTTCGCCCCGGCCTTGACCGCGGTCTTGCCCCCCGACTTCGCTCCCGACTTGTCCTTCGATTGGACCTTCGATTGGGCCGCCGGACGCATCGCCGCAGCCCGGGCCTTCTCTCCCGTACGACGCTTCGCCGGCTCCGAATCGGACCTTCGCGATCCACCGGCGAGCTTCGATTCCGACAATCCCTCCGCGAGTCCGGTGAGCACGCCTCCGCCTGCGCTCATCATGCGGCTCGCGGCGCCGACGGCGAGTCGAACTCCGGCGCCACCGGTCTCGCGGGCGAGTTCCGCAGGATGGCTGCCTGCGGCCCGAAGCACGCGAGTCGCCGCGGGGCGCACCACGCCGCCGCTGCGCCGGGCCTCCTCGACAAGATGCTCGATCTGGCTGCGCATCGCCGCGCCCACGGTGGAAGCGAAGTCGCTCGCAGCTTCCAAGGCCGCGTGGGCAGCGCTGCCCGGCATGGCCTTCATCGCATTGGTCGCGGCGTCGAGGATCTTGCGCCGGCCCTGCTCGGCCGTGTGAATCGTCCGCTGCGACGAATCGACGATGGCCGAGGCCCCTTCCGTGAGCCCGCCGATCACTTCGCGCAGCACGTTTCCGGCCTGCGCCGGCACCGCCTCGTCCATGGCCTCCATCGCTCCGCTCATCATGGTCGAGACCACGTCGCCGATCGAATGCAGCGGCGTGCGCTCGCCGCGCAGCGTGCGCTCGGTCAGTTCGCGAACCTGCTCGCGCACTCGCTCGCCGTGAGCGACGACGCGAGTGGCGGACTGGTGAAGCTTGTGGTGCTCGCGAACGTTCTTCTTCTTGGCCATGATTCTGCTCCCACGATCTCGCGGAGCGGTGCGGCAGTTCTGCAGCGCCGTTCCGACCCCTGAACGCGAGCGCGGCGCGCTCGCTGCTGGATCCGCAGGTTCACGTCAACGGAGGACGTGGTCCCGCAGATCGGTGATGAATCGGACGATCTGCCCCTGCTCCTTGGGCGTCGATGCCACCTCGACTTCGCTCTGCCAGAACCCGAGGAATCTCGCCGCATCCCCGCCATCCATGTCGACATCGCGGTTCGGACGGCGCCCGGCTTCACGATCCCCGTCCCGCTTGATGTCCGCGAGCCGCTCCTCGTCGCTCTTCTTCGACGGCTCGGCCTCGGCCAGCGCCTCGGCGGTCTTGGCCCACTCGACGAGCCAGTCGTCGAGGAAGCGCCGCTTCTCCTCCTCGTCGCGCAGGGCCAGATAGCGACGGGCCCCGTCGGCGAAGATGTCCTTGGCGAGAAGCCGCACGTTCTGACGCAGGGTCTCCCGCGCCGGACCCGAAAGCCCGGCGAGGAATCCCGCAAGCACCGCGGACTCGCTCTGCTTCAATCCTCGGAAGCGCGCGGCGAAGTCGAGGAGGAATCGCATCCGTTCATCGAGGGGAAGCCTGCTGAAGTCGTCGAGAGCGAGATACCCCATGACGTCGTCGACGGGCGTGTCGAAGATGCTCGGTGGCGGCTTCCAGCGGATCACGAACCACCAGACGCAGAGCGCGACCATCAACGCCAGGGCAAGCGCGCCGGCGCCGGCTGCGAACCCGCGTCGCCGGTCGTACGCAAACCAGTCTCGGATCGACTCGATGAAGCTCATGGTTCTGCAGGGGTGACCAGCGACTTGGGAAGGACTCGGGCGCTGCCGTCGATGTAGACGCCGTTGCGCGGAATCCGGGTTCCAATTGGATGACGATCCTGACTGTCGAGGAGAAGCGGCAGTGGCGTATCGCCTTCGTAGAGCGCGGTCACCAGTTGGGCTTCGAGCGTCCTGCGCTGCTTCGGCGGAAGGTCGAATGCGTTGGGTGGGAGCTGGAGCTGAATGCCGGGCGTCAGGATGTAGAGCCCCGGCAGATAGAGGTAGCTGGTACCGGTCTCGAATGACTCCGGATCCGAGTCGGCGGGACAGAGCCAGCTGGTGGACTCGCGCGAGACGTAGGCCTTCAGGACCGCCGGCAGGCCACCGATCGGGCCGTCGACACCGACCGCCGGCAGCGGCTCCGCGTTGGGGAGCAGGGTGTTGTTCGCCTGCCGATAGACCTCGACACCACTGAACAGTTGCTTCAGATTGGCGATGCAGCCGAGCGACTGCGATTCCGACTGGATCTTGCCAATTGCCGGAATGCTGATCCCGACCAGGATGATGATGATCCCGATCACAACCAGCGCTTCAACGAGTGTGAAGGCAGCCCGACGCATCGGACCAGTGTAACGGCGACCACCCACCCCAACCGAGGCCCTGAGGGCCAGAACCCGTCCGGTCCCTCGATTCCGACTCTGGAACCCGCGGAGGACCCCGTCCAGTTCCCGTCCTCGGCGCCTGGCGTCACCCCGCGAACATGGCTTCGACGAACGCGTCCGGGTCGAAGGGCTCGACATCCTCGGGGCGCTCGCCGACACCCACGAGCTTCACCGGGACATCGAGGGCATCGCGGATGGCAACCACGATTCCACCCTTGGCGGTGCCGTCCAGCTTGGCCAGAAAGATCCCGGTGACATCGATTGCGGCCTTGAAGAGCTCGGCTTGGCGGACCGCGTTCTGTCCACTGGTGGCGTCGAGGACCAGCAGCACCTCGTGCGGTGCCCCGGGAATCTTCCTGGCCACGACGTTGCGGATCTTGGAGAGCTCCCGCATCAGATGCTCCTGGGTGTGCAGCCGACCGGCGGTGTCGATCAGGAGCACATCGACGCCGCGGGCGAGAGCCGCATCGACCGCGTCGAAGACGACTGCCGCGGGGTCGGCCCCCTGATTCCCCCGCACGATGTCGATTCCCAGTCGCTGGGCCCAGATCTCGAGCTGGGCGACGGCGCCGGCGCGGAAGGTGTCCGCCGCGGCGAGGAGGACCGTGCGGCCCGACTCCTTCAGGCTGCGGGCGATCTTGGCCACACTCGTGGTCTTGCCGGCGCCGTTGATTCCGGCGACGAGGATGACCGTGGGCTTGGTCGGGGCCATGCGCAACTCGCGGTCGGCGTCGCTCCAGCGACTCTTCAACTGCTTCTTCAGGAATTCGATGGCGTCCTCGCCGCGGTCGACGCGACCCGATCGAAACTCCTCTCGGAGCGCCGTGATGATCTCGCCCGTGGCCTTCACGCCGACGTCCGCGGCGATCAACCGGGTCTCGATCTCGTCGATCAGCTCGTGACTGAGCTTCCGCCCGTGCAGCAGCGTGCGCATGCCCGTGCCGAAGACCTCGGCGGTCTTCTGAAGACCCCGCTTGACGGCATCGACGGCGGATCGAAAGAAGCGCATGGCTCGGCGGACTCGAATCAGGGGCGAGCGGATTCAGGCGTTCGGAGACGCGGGAAGATCGGCGGACCGATCGGGCTCCGCCGCCAGCTTGTCGCGGAAGAGGCGATCGAGAACGCCGTTGACGAACGCAGGACTCTTTTCGCCACCGAACTCGCGAGCGAGCTCGATCGACTCGTTGATGGAGACCTTGGGAGGAAGGTCGGCGTGCACGACCTCGTAGAAGGCCAGGCGAAGGACGTTCCGATCGACCATCGGCTGGCGATGACTCGGCCACTCGGGAGTCAGCGGAGCAATCGCGGCATCGGCCTCGGAACGAAACTCCCACGCGAGGCAGGCGAGGTCGTAGCCCCGCTCCCGGGCATCGCCGCCCGGGGAAGCCTCGTCACCCACGAGCGAATGCCACATGGTGTCGGGACGTTCGCTGATCCCGGCATCGAACTGATACAGGCACTGCAGGGCGCATCGCCGCGCGTCCCGGTCGGCCTGATGGCTCGCCTGCATCAGCGCTCTCCATCGCCGGCGCCGTCGCTGGCTTCGGCCAGCGCTCGCACCGAGAGGACCGCCGAGAGCGCCGCCAGCATCGCCTCTTCACCCTTGTTTCCGTGAGCGCCGCCGGCGCGGGCCCTGGCCTGCTCGATCGTCGCGACGGTGAGGAGACCGAAACCGACGGGGATGCCGGTTTCCACACTGATGCGCATCAGGCCATCGGCGACCGCCCGACAGAGGTAGTCGTCGTGCCTGGTCTCGCCCGTGACCACGCAGCCGAGCGCGACCACTGCATCGACGTCGCCGTCGTGGGCGAACGCCGCGGCGATCACCGGAAGCTCGAAGGCGCCGGGGGCGTCGATCTGGAACAGGTCGGCCTCCGACCCGCCGCTGGCCCGGAACGCATCGCGGGCGCCGCGGGCGAGAGCGCTGGTGATCTCGCCGTGGTACCGGCTGACGACGATGCCGATTCGCAGACCTTCGGCCTGAACCTTCTGTATCGGTGCACGCATGAGGGGGCGAGTGTAGGTTCTCCAACCGGCTGCGTCGTTTCCATCGTGCCGGCGGTACGCTTGGACCGTGGCTTCCAATTGGGATCCGACTCCGCGGCATCCGAAACCGTTCACGCCGGGCGCTGGACTGCACATTCCCTGCGTCCGCTGTCGAACCGAGCTGCGCTCGATCTCACTCAACGGCACCTGTCCCTCGTGTGGTCTTCCGGTCCGGGCCTCGGTGCGGATCGCCGCCGACGGCGCGGTGAGCGAACCACGGCGAAGCTGCACGAGCTGCGGATACGACCTGCGAGGCCTGGTCGGGGATCGATGTCCCGAATGCGGGACCTCCACGACCACGGAAGCCGCCCCGTCCAGCCCCTCGGTTGTCGACCGTGTGAATGCGTGGCTTCTTGAAGAGGAGGCGGCGCCATCGGGTGCAGCCGACCCGACCGGACGCAATGGCGCGGGCGGCGGCGTCGAGCGCTGTCTCGCCTGCGGCTACGACCTGCGCGGATCGACCCACGTGCGCTGCCCTGAATGCGGCACGGAACACGCACCGCCTCACCGTGAACGCGGGCAACGGCGGCGGGCTCTGGACGATGCGTCGCTCTGCGAGGAACCGCGCACGACCGTGATTGCAATTCGCAATCTGTTCGTCGTCTCCTCCCTTCCGGTTCTGGTGGCGCTTGCCGGAGCCGCGTGTGTCAGTGCCCTGATCACCCCTTCCGGAACTCCCCAGGTCATTTCGAATCTGTGGTGGTACTTCACCCGCATCCTGTTCATTCTGACCGCGCCCCTGGTTCCACCGACATTGACGATGAAGCTCGTGCTGGCGACCCTGGTGGCCACACTTTTCTGGGCCCAGCGCCGACTCACGCGGCCGATTGAGGGAGTGGAAGCCGCACGGCAGGGCCTCGGAGTCACCAGTCGCTGGGGGCGTCTTGCCCGGCGGATGAGTGTGCTCCATCTCCTCTGCCTCGTGGCGATCCTCTTCGCCTTCGTCGCGCCGGCATCCGGGCTCGCCTCGATTCTGCTCCGCGTGACCACGGCACTCTCGATCCTGGCGCTCTTCCCGTTGGTCACACACCTGCGCCGCCATGCCTCGTGGATGCGGGACGAGAGCGCCGACCACGCCCTGCAGATCGCCTCGGTCGGATGTCTGGTCGGCTTCCTCCATCCGTTGCTTGCGTTCATCGCGGGCCAGAACGGGCTCGCCGACTTCTTCCTGGTCCTTCCGACCATCCTCGGAGCACTGGCGCTGTTCATCGGCCTCGCGTACGGGCTTGGTTCGCTCCTGCGTTCCGCGGCATGGTCCGTCCGGCATGCCGCGGAACGCGACGAATCCGCAATCCGCAAGCGCGCCAAGTCCGGGACCTTCGACGAGAAGGTCCGACGCCTCGCGAAGAGCACCGACCCGACCGGCGGTCGGGGACGACCGACGCGAGACCGCTGAAGGACGGGGCCGATCTCACCCGCCGTCGCCCGTACCATCATGGCTTCCATGAAGTCCCAAGCCCTGAAGCTCCTCCGCTGCGGCGTCGTCGGTGTCGGTCGCATGGGTCGACATCACGCCCGCCTCTATACGCAGGTCGAGGGCACCGAACTCGTCGGCGTGGTCGATGCCAGCGCCGAGCGTCGAAGCGCAATCGTCGAGGAGTACGGCGGCGCCGCGTGCGCGACAGTGGACGAGCTTCTGGCCCTGGGCGTCGACGCCGTCACCGTCGCGGTTCCGACCGTGCACCATCGAGCCGTGGCCGAGCCGCTCCTGGCCCGAGGCGTGGCCTGTCTCATCGAGAAGCCGCTGGCGCCGGATGTCACCGAGGCTCGGGCCCTCGCCGACGCTGCGGCCCGGAGCGGCGCGGTGCTGCAGGTCGGACATGTGGTCCGCTACGACCCGGTGATGGTGGCGATTCGGGCCCTGTCCGGACTCACCCCGAGATTCATCGAGATCGACCGCATCAGTCCGATGACCTTCCGCAGCGTCGACGTCGGCGTGGTCCTCGACATGATGATCCACGACATCGATCTCCTGCTGATGCTGGTCGGTCGCGAACCCGACGAGGTGCACGCCAGCGCCGTGAGCGTGCTGAGCGAAGCCGAAGACGTCTGCAACGCCCGCCTGGTGTTCCACGCCGCGCGAGCTCCCGACGGCCGCACGCTTCCCGACTGCGTCGCCAACATCACCGCCAGCCGGCTGGCCCTCAAGACCGAACGGAAGATCCGCGTGATCGGCGAGGACGCCTACGTCTCCGCCGACTTCGTCGCCCGCACCGGAACCGTCGTCCGCAAGCACGCCAACGCCGCTCAGCTCGCCGACGTGCGGGGCCGACTTCAGCGGAACGAGGATCTCTCGTCTCTCAACTTCCTCGAGCTCGTCGACATCGACACCCTCGAAGTCGGCACGGGAGAGCCTCTGCGATTGCAGCTCGAGGACTTCATCAACGCAGTCCGCACCGGAAGTCGGCCGCAGGTCGATGCCGAGGCAGGCTTCGCCGCCGTCCGCACCGCCGAGCGGATCGTCGCCGCGGCCCGCCCCCGCTGAGGCGGACAGGTCGCGCCCGGCAGGGTCCGCCGAACCTTGAGTCGCTGCACTACGCTGGCTCCACGGCTCGCGCCGGTCTCCCCTCTCCCTCCTGTCAAACGAGACGACACTCATGGACGGCATCAAGTCAATCGTGGTGGCCACCGACTTCACGCCCTGCTCCGCCGCCGCCCTCCGGCAGGCGATTCGAATCGCGAAGTGGAATCAGGCCTCTGTCCGCGTGGTTCACGTGATCGACACCCTGGTCGCCATCGAGCTCGGACGGGCGCTGTCGCAGTTGCAGCAGACCATCACCGATGGACTCATCTCCGACGCCCGCAAGGCCTGGGAGAGCTTCGCGGCCGCAATCGAGGGAGCCGCCGCGCTTCCCTTCGACGCGTGCGTGAACAACCGGATCGTCGGCATCCTCGCCGCCGCCCGTGACGCCAACGCCGATCTGCTCGTCCTCGGGGCCTACGGCACCCGCCATCCCGACGTTGGAATGGGGACGGTCGCGACCGCATGTGTGCGGAACTCCCCGTCCCGCGTGCTGATCGTGCGCGAAGGCCAGACGGATCCGTTCCGAACCGTGGTGGCCTGCGTGGATCTCTCCGAGACGTCTCGGGATGCCCTTGAGACCGCGGCCCGGATCGCGGGCCAGGACGATGCCCGGCTTCACGTGCTTCACGTCTTCGACGCCCCGTGGCATCAGCTCCACTACCGCGCCCCCACTCCGCAGGCGACTCCGGAGTTCCAGACCCAGTTTCGCACCGGACTCCAGGGCCGAGTCGAAGCCTTCGTGGCCGAGATGGGGCACACCGTCAGCTTCCTCAAGCCGACCATCGCCCTCCACGACGCGCCGCGACATCGATCGGGCATCGTCGATTACGCCGCGATGGTCAGCGCCGATCTGATCGTGCTGGGTACGCGTGGGCGATCCAATCTGCGCGACATGCTGCTGGGCAGCACGGCCGAGCGAGCCTTGAGCGAGTCCGAGTGTTCGGTGCTGGCTGTCAAGCCGCGGGACGTCTCCCATCGGCTCGGCGCGGGATCGGAGACGTGACCTCACCGCGGTCGAGCGGCTGGTTTGCGCGGAACCGGGGACTCTGTCGAACTCTCTCGATCGTGCTGGGACCAGTGTTCGCCCTGCTCGTCTGGTTTTTCCTGCCCCCGGAGTATGTATCCCTCGCCGGGGAAGTTGCGACCTTGAGTGACGCGGGGAGGGCCACCTTCGCGGTCCTCGTCTGGATGGGCTGGTGGTGGCTCACCGAGGCCATCGATGTGCCGGCGACAGCGCTCCTGCCGGTGGCGATCTTCCCGCTTCTGGGCATCTCCAGCTTCGGCGCTGCGGCCGCGCCATATGCCGACTCGATCGTCTTCCTCTTTCTCGGCGGGTTCGTGCTGGCCCAGTCGATGCAGCGCTGGGGGCTTGACCGCCGCATCGCTCTCGCAGTGATCTCCTACACGGGAACGCGTCCCGCGGGGTTGATCTTCGGCGTGATGCTGGCGACCGCGGTTCTGAGCATGTGGGTGTCGAACACCGCGACCGCCGCGATGATGCTTCCGATTGCCGCGAGCCTCGTCGACCTGATGCGTCGTCGTCCGAGGGACGAGTACGAGACCGGATCACCCGATGACGCCCCCGCTCATCTGCGCAACTTCGGCACGGCGATGATGCTGGGCATGGCCTACGCCGCATCGATTGGCGGAATCGGCACCATCATCGGCTCGCCTCCGAATGGAATCGTGGTCGAGTACATGCGCCGCAACTTCGATCGCGAGATCGAGTTCTGGCGCTGGATGGCCATTGGCGTGCCCATCGTGGCCGTCTTCCTGCCGGCCTGCTGGCTCCTGCTCCTGGCCCTCTTCCCCTGCGGAGCAACCCGTCTCGAAGGCGGAGCCGATCTGATCCGCCGAGAGCGGGCCGCACTCGGCCCGATCAACCGGGGCGAGTGGACCACGGCGATCGTCTTCGGGGTGGTCTCGGCCCTCTGGATCGCTCGTCCCTGGCTGACGCAGATCGAGTTCGACGGAATGCAACCGCTGCGCGGACTCACCGACGGCGGGATCGCGCTGCTCGGGGCGCTCTCCCTCTTTCTTCTTCCCGGCGGACGCACGGAAGGGCCTTCGGAAGAGCGCGGCCCGGTGCCACCGACGATGGATTGGAAGACCGCGGAGGGTCTGCCGTGGGGGGTGCTCCTGCTCTTCGGTGGCGGGTTGAGTCTTGCGGCGGCCCTCGAGACCAACGGCGTTGCGGCCTTCCTGGCCGCGAAGTTCTCCGTGCTCAGCGGGGCCCCGACCCTGCTGGTCGTGGTCCTTCTGGCCCTGGCGATCGTGGTTCTGAGCGAGCTGGCCTCGAACACCGCAATCGCGGCGACGATGATGCCGCTCATGGCGGCGCTGGCGCCCGCGCTGGGAATGTCGCCCTACTCGCTGATCTTCACCGCAGGTCTCGCGGCGAGCTGCGGCTTCATGCTTCCCGTGGCCACACCGCCGAATGCAATCGTCTTCGGCAGCGGGCGCGTGCCGCTCTCGTCGATGTACAAGGCAGGGTCGATACTCGACCTGATGGGCGTGGCACTCGTCACCCTCGCCGCCTACACCGTCGTCACCTGGCTGGTGTGACCGCGCACTCCCGCCGCGACGCCACGCCCACCGCGGCCTTGAACATCGCAAGGCCCAGCGGCTCACCGCTGCGGACGTCCTCGCCGAAGCGGGTCCAGAACGGATGCTGAGTGAATCGTGTGAACCGCTCGGGATGCGGCATCAGTCCGAACACGACTCCCGTGGGATCGCAGATTCCGGCGATCTCCCGCATCGATCCGTTGGGGTTGTCATCGGCGGCATAGCGCAGAGCGATCTGCCCCTGGCTCTCAAGGGCGTCGAGGAGCGACGCGTCGGCGATCAATCGACCTTCTCCGTGGGCAATGGGCAGCATCATCAGTTGCGGCGAGGACGCCCGGGATGAGGCCTCGCCGAGGCGATCCGTCGCCGCCAGTCCACGGGTCCAGATGCAGCGGGTGTTGTCCGGAACCTCGACTCGTACCCAGCGATCGGCGAAGCGGGCCGAGGCGTTGTCGGCGAGAGCAACCACCGGAGTCGCCGCCTGCGCGGGCCAGCGTCCTCCATGCATGGGACCCGGAAGCAGGCCGCACTGCACCGCGATCTGGAATCCGTTGCACGGTGTGATGACCGGCGTTCCGCGAGCAATCGCCGCGGCGAGCTGCGGATAGACGCTCTGGCGGATGAGCTGGGCGACGATGCGCCCGGCGGCGATGTCATCGCCATAGCTGAACCCGCCGGGAATGCCGATCAGGTCGAAGCGCTCGACGAGCGCCGGCTCGGCGGCGAGCTGCTTGAGGAGCAGCGACTCGACCTCGGCGCCAGCGAGGCGGAAGGCCTGAACGAGTTCCTGGTCGCAGTTGATTCCAGGCGCGGTGATGACGAGTGCGAGTGGCATGGAGGGGCCGGAGTGGTATCGGTTCAATCGTCCAAGATCAAGATTCACGTGCGTCCGGGCCGCGAGGGAGCACCTCGCCCGGCGCTACCAGTCGAGGGTTCCGCTCCAGAGGTCGCGCAGGGCGTCGATGGCTTCGTCGAGTGCGGCCTGCGGAAGGCGCAGCCGTCTCTCGTCGGTGAAGTGGCCAAGCACCTCGTGCGGCAGCTCGCCGAGCATGCGCTTCACTCGAGGCAGCGCGTGCGGAGCGATCTCCAGCAGGTAGCGACTCGGCTCCTCGTTGAAGAGCACCGTGAAGAGCTCGTTGACGGGGAGCGGTCCGGTCGTTCCCTCAACTGAGAGCCGCACGCCCAGCTCGCCCGAGAAGGCCATCTCGGCCGCCGCAACCAGCAGCCCACCATCGCTCACGTCATGGGCACTGGTGACGAGCCCTTCCTCGATGAGGGCGGCGACTGCTCGCGCCGAGGCCGGGCCTCGGACCAGATCGAGCACCGGAAGGTCGCCGCAATCGGCATCGAACATGCGCCCGGCATGGCTTCCGCGAAGCGAGCCACCGCGCGGACCGACCAGAAGCAGCAGATTGCCGGCCTGCTTGGCGTCCATGGTCACGCACTTCTCAATCGACTCGACGATGCCGAACCCCGAGATGAGCAGAGTCGGAGGAATGCGGATCACCGAACCATCCACGGTGACGAACTGGTTGTTGAGCGAGTCCTTGCCGGAGATGAATGGCGTGCGGAAGGCCTTGGCCCCGTCGTAACAGCCCTCCGCGGCCCGCACCAGCGACCCCAGGTTCTCCGGGTCCTTGCAGCTCGGCCAGGAGAAGTTGTCGAGGATGGCGATGCGCGAAGGATCCGCACCGACGCAGACCAGATTGCGGACGCACTCGTCGATTGCCGCGAGAGCCATCAGATAGGGATCGTCGCGCAGCCCGGTCGAAAGGCCGTTGGCAATCGCCAGCCCTCGGGCAGCCTGCGACCCGGAGGGCGCAACCGGCGTGATCACCGCGGCATCCGAGGGACCGCTCTGGAGGGGCCCCACCAGCGGCTTGACCACCGAGCCGCCCTGCACCTCGTGGTCGTACTGGCGGATGATCCACCGCTTGCTGGCGATGTTGGGATGGGCCAGAAGGCGACGAAGCGCCTCGGCTGACGCAGGTGGATTCCATGTCGTCGGCACCGCACGGTTCGGCGGCGCCGTGAAGGTTGCCTCGCGCGTCGGCGTGGGCAGCGCTTCTTCGAGGAACACCGTCGAGAGACGACCCGCCTCGACGCCGTGCCAGCGCAGGACGAGATCGCGATTGGGTTCGCCGAAGGTGCCGAGATCGCACCACTCCACCTCGTGGGCGTCGCAGATCGCCGCGAGCTGCTCGAGCCTCTCGGCGGGCACGGCCATCACCATCCGCTCCTGGGCTTCCGAGATCCAGACTTCCGTCGGCGTCAATCCCGCGTACTTGAGAGGCGCCCGCTCGAGATCGACGACCGCACCGAGCAGTCGACCCATCTCGCCCACGGCGCTCGAGAATCCACCAGCGCCGCAGTCGGTGATGGCGCTGAAGACGCATCCGTCGGCGTGATCGCGCAGGGCGAGAATCGCATCGAGGGCCTTCTTCTGAGTGATTGCGTTTCCGATCTGCACCGCGTGACTGAACTCGTCGGCATGGGTGTCGGTCAGCTCCGCCGAAGAGAAGGTCGCCCCGTGGATCCCGTCGCGACCGGTGCGTCCACCGAGAGCGATGATGCGATCGCCCGCGCGCACTTCGCCTCGCACCTTGTCCCGCGGCATGACGCCGATGCAGCCGCAGTAGACCAGCGGATTCCCGACGTAGTCGTCGTCGAACCAGACGGCGCCGTTGACGGTCGGGATCCCCATCCGATTGCCGTAGTCGCGCACGCCGGCCACCACCTGACGCAGGATGCGCTGCGGCGAGAGGCAACCGGCGGGCACCTCGACGCGGTCGGGCGGGGCGACGCAGAAGACGTCGGTCGCCGCAATCGGCTTCGCGGCGAGCCCCGTCCCCATGATGTCGCGAATGCAGCCACCGATGCCGGTGGCGGCACCGCCGTAGGGCTCGATTGCGCTCGGGTGGTTGTGGGTCTCGCACTTGAAGCAGACCGCGTGGGTCTCGTCGAAGGCGATCACGCCGGCGTTGTCGACGAAGACCGAGAGGCACCAGTCGATGCCGTCGGCGATCAACTCGTGGGTGGCGGCGGCGACGGTCGACTTCAGAAGATTGCCGATGACAATCGACCCGTCGGCAAGTCGCTCGTGATTGGGACGACCCTCGGCCCGCAGCGCATGGCGAGACTCGCCTGCGCCCGCCCCTGAAGACTCGCGATAGTGCACCGTCGACTTCAGAGTCTTGTGCACGCAGTGCTCGGACCAGGTCTGGGCGATCGTCTCGAGCTCGATCTCGCGGGGATCCCGGCCAAGGGCTCGATAGTGGTCGCGGACGGCTCGCATCTCGTCGAGACTGAGGAAGAGATGGGCATCGCGGGAGAACTTCTCGAGCGAGAGATCCTCGATGGCTCGGAGCGGAACGTCGCGCACCGCCGACTCGTGAGCCGTCGCCGAGCGGAACTCCTCGGGGAAGTAGGCCCCGCGGTGGATGGCATGGATGACCGGATTGGCAAAGACCCGTCGGGCAATCGACTCCGCCGTGTCGAGATCGACTCCGTGCATGTCCCAGCGATTGCCCGTGCGGACCTCGACCGACACCCCGAGCATCGCCCCGATGGCAAGCTGCACGCTCTCTGCGGCGGGGTCCGTGACGCCTGGAAGCGGGTGGACTTCGATGGTGGTCGTCGCACTGCCGGCTGGACCATCGCCGCGACTGGAAACGCTCGCGGCCTGAGTCACGGGGTCGGCGAGGAGTTCGTCGGCGATGCGCTGAAGCTGCTTTCCCGAGAGCGCCCCGGCGATGAAGTAGACGGCGGCGTGATCGATCCGCGTGGGCGCGTCCCCGAGCCCCAGGGACTGCACCTCGCGAAGCGCCGCCTCGCCGCGCGCCCCAGGCAGACCTGGACGCGGCCTGACCTCGATGCGGTGGACGCCGCTGCGGCCCCCTGCGCCCGCGCCAGCCGAACTGGAGTCAGCGGAATTGGAGGCGGAAGTTGAAGCGGCTGACGGCGTGGACGACGGCAACATTGGAACGCGGAGGGTACGCGCCCCCCGTCGGGTGTGACGCCCTCGCGAGCACCAGCGTGCAGGTGCGTGCTCGCCACGCCCGGTGCCTGTTCCGGACCGCACCGCCTCGGACGCGCCGCTCCACGCCTCTGCTCGCTGCGCTCGCGAAGGCGTGACGCAGGTCGCGATCGCGAAGCGCTCAAGCAGCCCTCAGCCCGCCGGGCTTCGCCCGGCGCGGCGTACGAAAGCGAGTGTCGGCCCGGAGGGCCGAACGGAGCGCTCAAGCAGCCCTCAGCCTGCCGGGCTTTGCCCGGCGCGGCGTACGAAAGCGAGCGTCGGCCCGGAGGGCCGAACGGAGCGCTCAAGCAGCCCTCAGCCCGCGGGGCTCTGCCCCGCGCGGCGTACGAAAGCGAGTGTCGGCCCGGAGGGCCGAACGGAGCGCTCTGAATACCCGGCCCGGAGGGCCGAACGGAGCGCTCTGAATACCCGGCCCGGAGGGCCGAACGGAGCGCTCAAGCAGTCCGCTCTCAGAACTGCAACTGGAACTGCGTCCTGAACACGAACTGCGGTCGCGTATCGACGCCGTCGGCCCGCCAACCGGCCAGATCCGAGGCCCATAAGCTGGGGATGTCCTCGAGGCTGAAGCCGATGTCGACGGTGAACTTGGCGTCCTGACCGTCGATGTACCAGTTGACTCCGGTGGTGATCACCGAGAGATCGGTCGGCGTGACGACCTCGTTGTTCGACTCGATGTGACCGTACTCATAGCGGGCGAAGAGCTCCCACTTCGGGGCGACGTAAAAGCCACCTTGGATGACGCCGCCGAAGGTGTTGAAGATTCCGAACGTTGCGGTGTCGTTGTACGAGTGGGTCCACGAGGCGAAAAGGTTGGCTCCGCCGAAGGCCACCGACGCGTCGATGGTCAGGTTCAGCCACTTCGCCTCTTCCTGCTGGACGGAGCCGTACTCCTGGGTCTGGTAGTGGCCGGCGATGCCGAGCATGAAGCCGAAGGGGTCGCCCGGAGGGCTGGTGAACTGCGAGAACTGCGCCCAGGTACCGGCGACGAGCCATTCGACGCGCGAGGTGAAGGCGTACTCGGTGTCCTCCGTTCCCCACGAGGTGTTGGTCGGAAACGTCCCCGCGAGAACGCCGACGCCCAGCAGACTGTCGAAGCCGCCGTCGGAGAAGGCCGTGGCCCAGCCGAGGAAGTCGCCTCGGTACTCCAGTTCCACACCCTGGCTTCGCCCCAGGTTGAGCGACTCGTTGACGTTGCTTCGCTCGATGGTGAGCTGGTTCGCCGGCGACACCAGCTCCTCGCGGTTGAAGGGGAGCTTGAACTGACCCGCGCGAATGGACCATCCTTCGATCAGATGCGATCGAATCCATGCATCGAGAAGCTGGAAGTTGCCGCCGGCAGGTTCGCTGAGCGTCGCCGCCACGCCACCGCCCTGACGGCTGAAGGCGCCGCGGACGAGGTAGGTCAGGTCCGGCCCGAAGATGTGTCCGCGAAAGGTCAGCCGCGTTCGAGCGTTCTCGAAGCCATAGATCCACTGGTCGTTGGGATCACCGGGACCCGCATCTTCGCGTCGGTTCATGATGAACCGGACCTGCATCAGGCCATCGATCTGGAGCCGGAATCGACCGTCGGGGCTGCTCAGAAAGAAGCCGTTGTCCCAGCCGGCGGTCATCCCGCTCGACTGGAGGCTGGCCCGCGAATCGACGTCGGCGAGCACGTCCTGGACCAGCGCCCGAATCTCGGATGCCCGCTGTTCCGTCAACCAGCCGGAGTCGGTCTCGCTGCGGAGCTCGGTCACCTCGACCCGGAGCGACCGGTTGGCCTCCTCGAGCGATTCGATCCGCTCGGCCATCTCCTGCAGCTGGCGAGTGAGGAAGTCGTCGCTCTTTCCCCGGTCGGCGACGAGTCCCCATGCAGCCGACGGCGGAACGCCGCACACGCCGCTGAGAATGACGAGCAGCGACAGGCGCTGAGACACGCGTCGCGACATCGGGTTGATGAGGCGGGTCAGGGTCATGGGTCGGAATATACCGAGATCGACAAAATGAGGCCGACCGACCCGGGGGGTCGGTCGGCGGAAGCGATCTGGTTCCCGAGCTCCCGCGAGGGACTCAGAACAGAATCTGGAGCTGAGAGCGGATCACCCACTCGTCCTCGCCGAAGGCATTGAGCCAGCCGGCGCTCGCCCGATCCCACGTGCCGTCGAAGTCCTCGAAGGAGTATCCGACGTCGAAGGTGAGCTTCGCGGCGTGCTTCATGAGGTACCAGTTCACGCCAGCCGTGGCCACGGAAAGGTCGTTGGCTCCGGCGGTGTCGGGGTCGGCCCACTCGTAGCGGGCGAAGAGCTCGACCGAATCGGGGATGACGAAGATGCCGCCCTGGACCAGGAAGCCGAACTGGTCGGCGTCGTTGCCGGCGTTGTCATCGGTGTCGGGGTTGTTGTGGACGAAGGCGCCGAAGAGGTTTGCCCCGCCGAACTCGACCGACACGTCGGCGGTGAAGCCGAGACCGGTCTGCTCGCCGTTGGCCGCGGTGCCGTACTCCTGGGTCTGGTAGTTCACCGCAGCGCCGATCATCAGGCCGAAGGACTCGCCGTTCCAACTGGTGAAGTCCTCGAACTGCTTCCAGTCGCCCGCGGCGAGAAATTCGGCACGACCCGTGAAGGCGTACTCGGTCGTGGTGGTGTTCCACTGGGTGTTCTGCGAACCGGTGCCGAGGAAGTTGTTGTCGCCGGTGCCGTCGGTGTACATCACCGCGGCGCGGAACATGTCGGTTGCGAAGCCGAACTCGACGCCTTGCGAGAAGTCCTGGTTGAAGGCCTCATTGATGAGCGAGCGCTCGACGGCAAGCTGCCGGCTGCTGGAGATGCTCTCCTCGCGGAGGTACGGCGCCTTGAACTGGCCCGCGCGGAGATACATGCCGTTCCCGAAGTCCTTCTGCACCCAGGCGTCTTCGAGGACGAAGGCGCCGCCGTCGCGCTCGAACGCTCCCTGCATCTTGTACAGCCAGGTCTTGTCGACGATGTTGCCCTCGAAGGCGAGCTTGGTCCGCCGATTCTCGAAGCCCTTGGTCCAGCGATCACCCTGCACCGCCCCGTCGATGTCGCGGTGGTTGAGCACGTAGCGAATCTGGATCTGGCCCTTCACCTTCAGCTTGAAGTTGCCATCCGGGCTCGCGAGAAAGAAGCCCTTGTCCCAGCCGGCGGTCATCCCGCTCGACTGCAGGCTGGCGCGGCTGTCGGCATCCGCCAGCACGTCCTGGACCAGCGAGCGGATCTCGCCGGCTCGGGCCTCGGAGAGCCACTGATCACCCTCCCCGGCCTTGACCTCCGCAAGCTCAGCCTTGAGGGCCGCGATCTCGGCCATCACGTCTCGGACGTCTCGGTCATCTCGGTCATCTCGGTCGTCGTCGGGCCCGGAGCCCAGGAGCGAACTCGAGAGCGCGAGTGTCGCGAGCCCGGCGGCGAACACGACTCGCTCAGTTCGAAGGAACAGACTCATGCGTGTGTCTCCAGTTGGGGGTCGGCAGTTGGGGGTCGGCAGTTGGGGCTAGGCAGTTGGGGCTAGGCAGTTGGGGCTAGGCAGTGGGGGTCGACCGGTGCAAGCGGACGGCACTCCGCGCATCCCCCGTGATGCTCGTCCGTTGGTGCTCCGCCGTCGGTGCTCGCGCCATGTGTCGACGCTGGCCGGACGAGGGACCAGCCGCGCGGCTGGTGGTGAGGTCCCTCGGGCCGGAATATACCCATCGTGGCACGGCTTACAACTCCCACACGCGACAGAGACCTGATCTTCACCCACTGTCGGGCGACGGGGTGGCGCACTCCCGCGCACGCCGTGCTCGGCGCGATCCCGTCGGATTGCCACGTTGCCGCAGCTCAAAAGAAACCGGCCGACCCGTGAGGGTCGGCCGGTTCGAATGCACTGCGTTGCGTCGATTCGAGGTGCAGCATTCACACCGGAATCGACCGATTGCCGAGGCAATCGAAGCTGTCCATGACTGAATTGACCGAATTGACCGAATTGATCAACTCAACAATCAGAACTTCAGGGTCAGCTGCGAGCGGAAGACGAACTCGTCCTCGCCGAAGGCATTGAGCCAGCCGATGTTCGGCTCGTCCCACGCGCCGTCGAAATCTTCGAGCGAGTAGCCGACGTCGAAGGTGAACTTCGCCGAGTGCTTGGCGAAGTACCAGTTCAGACCGCCGGTGATGACCGACAGGTCGTTGGTGTTGGCAGCGTCCGCATCAGCGAACTCGTAGCGGCCGAAGAGCTCGACCGAGTCCGGAACGAGGAAGATGCCACCCTGAACGAGGAAACCGAACTGGTCGGCGTCAGCGGCGTTGTCGTTGTCGCTGTCGGGGTTGTTGTACACGAAGGCACCGAAGAGGTTGGCGCCACCGAACTCGACCGAGACGTCGGCGGTGAAGCCGGCGTTGGTCTGCTCGCCGTTCGCAGCAGTTCCGTACTCCTGCGTCTGGTAGTTCGCCGCAGCACCGATCATCAGGCCGAACGACTCACCATTCCAACTGGTGAAGTCCTCGAACTGCTTCCAGTCACCAGCGGCGAGGAACTCGGCGCGGGCGGTGAAGGCGTACTCGGTGGTGGTGGCGTTCCACTGCGTGTTCTGCGTGCTGGTACCGAGGAAGTTGTTGTCGCCGGTGCCGTCGCTGTACATCACGCCGGCGCGGAACACGTCGCTCTCGAAACCAACTTCGATGCCCTGCGAGTAGTTCTGATTGAACCGCTCGTTGAGGATCGAACGATCGACGGCGAGCTGACGACCGCTGTCGACGAGCTCTTCACGGAGGTACGGTGCCTTGAACTGACCGGCACGGACGTACAGACCGTTGTCGAAGTCCTTCTGGGCCCAGGCGTCTTCGAGGATGAACGCGCCACCCTCGCTGTTGAAGCCGCCCTGAACCTTGTAGCTCCAGGTCTTGTCGACGATGTGGCCGTCGAACGACAGGTAGGTCTGGCCACCGTTGTCGAAGCCCTTGGTCCAGCGATCACCCTGAACCGCGCCCTGAATGTCGCGGTAGCTCAGGATGTAGCGGATCTGGAGCTGTCCGCTCACGCGGAGCTTGAAATTGCCATCTGGGCTGGCGAGGAAGAAGCCCTTGTCCCAGCCAGCGGTCATGCCGCTCGACTGGAGGCTTGCGCGGGTGTCGGCGTCCGCGAGGACGTCCTGAACCAGCGATCGGATCTCCGAAGCCCGAGCCTCGGTGAGCCAATTGTCGCCCTGCTGCGCCTTGATCTCAGCGAGCTCCGCCTTGAGGGCGGCGATCTCGGTGAGAGCCTCGTTGTTGGCGTCACGGGTTGCCGCGACGCCCACGCTCGTCAGAGCGAGGGTCGCGAGACCCGCAACGAGTCCAACTCGCCCAATCTGATGGGTCAGACTCATGCTTGAATCTCCTAAATCGGACGGCCCAATAACTCGTGCTGGGACGCGCCCTCAACTCATTCACCCGTCCGTCGATGCTGGTGTCACACTTGGACATCAGCCGGACGTGTTTGGTCGCTATCGGCCCGTTCAGGGCTGTCAGTTAAAAGGCGGACTATACCGATCTGCCCGCCACCCTCAAGTTGCCCCGCCTTTTCGCCGCCTCCGTAATGCTGTCGGATTGGACTTCGGGGGCCGGAAAATCAATGGAAACGGCTTTGTCATAACGCTTTACGCTTCACGAACAGAGGCCAATCAACTCTTCCTGTGATTCGGGGCGGCCGCAAAATCCGGTCGTCGCGCGCTCCCTCCAGATTCCTTGACCTTTGTCTCAAGCACCTCGAGGGCCTCCCCAATCGAGGCCACGCGAAGGACCGCCTCGGGGTCGACCCCAGTGATGTCCGCGGCCGCAATCGACTTCGGAACGATCATGCTTCTGAGCCCCAGTCGCAGGGCCTCCCGGATTCGCTGGCCAATCAACGGGACCGGCCGGATCTGTCCGGTCAGGGCAATCTCGCCGAGGGCCGCGACCCCTGCGGGCATTCGCCGATTGGCGTGGATGCCGGCAATGGCGAGGGCCATGGCCAGATCGGCCGCGGGCTCGACCACCCGCAGGCCGTCCGCGGCGGCGACGAAGATGTCCTGATCTGCAAGGCGCAGTCCACCGTGCTTTTCGAGCACCGCAATCAGCATGGCCATGCGATTGCCGTCGACTCCCGATGATTTGCGACGCGCCGCTCCGAGAATCCCGGTGGCGGTGAGGGCCTGGATCTCGGCGAGGAGGCAGCGACTTCCGAGGATCGTCGGGCAGATCGCCGTGCCCGGAGGCGGCGGCTGCGTCGGGTCGATGACCGCGCCATGGGCCACTTCGCGAAGCCCGGTCTCGGTCATCTCGAAGAGCCCGATCTCCTGCGTGCTCCCGAAGCGATTCTTGATGGCTCGCACCAGTCGATAGGCGTGATGCCGCTCGCCTTCGAAGCTCAGCACCACATCAACGAGGTGCTCGAGGAGCTTCGGCCCCGCGAGTTGACCGTCCTTGGTGACATGACCGACGACGATGATGGCCATGCCGGACCGCTTGGCCAGATAGACGAGGTCGGTGCAGCAGCGTCGCAACTGGGCGACCGACCCCGGTGCCGCGTCGAGATCGCCGCGATAGACCATTTGAATCGAGTCGATTGCGCACACGGCCGGACGCAGACGTCGCGCCTGCTCGACGATCTTGGCGAGATTGCTTTCGGCCAGGACGTGCAGACGGGAGAGCGAGCCCTCGTCCTTCTCTCCCGACTCCCGGAACCCACCCTCCGCGGGGGCGATCAGGCGATTGGCACGAAGTCGAATCTGTCGGGCCGACTCTTCGCTGGAGACATAGAGGATGGCGCGATCGGTCTGCGAGTCGGCGAGTCCGGCGAGCCCCTGAAGAAGAAGAGTGCTCTTTCCGATTCCCGGATCGCCTCCGAGAAGAATGACGCTCCCGGGCACGAGACCGCCCCCGAGGACACGATCGAACTCCGCGACTCCGGTGGGGACCCGCGGCGAATCCTTGAGGTCGATCTCCCCCAGGAGGACCGCGCCGCGCGTTCCTTGAGCGGCGCGGCGGACGCCGTGGGACGGGTCATCCCCGACGGCATGAACACCATGAGCATGATCATCCTGATCAGCATGATCATCATGATCATCATGGCCCGGCAGCGCCTGCCCCCACCCAGCAGCGCTCTGGGCGTGCTTGTCCGGCTCGGCGCGGGCTTCGCGGAACTGCTCGAGTGCATCCCACGCACCGCAGTCGGGGCACTTGCCCATCCACTTGGGCTGCACCCCTCCGCACGAACGGCAGACGAATTGGACGCGGGTTCGGGCCACTGGACTGTCTTTCGCTCCGTCTGCTGTGCTGCCGCGAGTGCACCGACGCCTCGCGGGCAGCCGATCCGTGCGGATCGCTTGAATACGGCGGCTCCGCACGATCGCCGCCGCGAAGTCAGCCGCAGGCCGACCGGGTGTGAACTGTACCGATTCGCGCTGACAAAACCCGACCGTGGGTGAAAAACCCGAACCGGAGTCAGCGGGTTGCGCCGACGGCGTCGGTCGCGACTGGGCCCTCGACTGGGCCCTCGACTGTGCCCTCGACTGTGCCCTCGACTGCCGCCCGCCGCGCCACCCGCGGCCATCCGCTCGCGGCCGCGAGTCGTTGGGCGAGGTCTTCGATGATGATCGACGCCTTGGTCCCCTCGGGATAGCGGATCAACTCGAGGTAGCGCACCTTGCTGCGGCTTGGAATCAGGAGCGACTCGAAAGCCCGGTCCCGGGCTGGGGTGTCGGTGACGAGAGTCAGCAGCACCGGGGCCTGGGTGCGGGCCACGATCAGGCCGACTCCCGGCAGGAACGGCTGAATGGTGCCCGGCGGTCGCGCGATTCCGCCCTCCGGGAAGACCCCGAGAACCCCACCGGCCTCGAGGTGCCGCATCGCCTCCCGAGCCGCCGCCGCGTCGCGACCGTCGAAGTGAACCGGGATCACCCGCTCCCGCCGCCACAGCCACTCGAGCGCCGGAACCATCATGTCGGCGGCCATCATCCAGCGGATGCGAAAGCGGCAGCCGGTCTGAATCAGGAGCGGGTCGAGGCCCGCGGTGTGATTCGAAACCACGATGAGCGGCCCGCGGGCGCGGTCGAGTTCTGCAGTGCCTCCCTGCATCCGGATCGACTCGTGGCCGGTCCAGGCCGCCCGGTGGACCATCCCGCAGTACCCACGCAGCACCAGCCAGAGCCCGCCGGCCACGGCGTCTCCGGCACACTGTCGGCGGAGCCAGGGGACCACGAACAGTCGGACCGCGACGTTGATCGCAACCCAACCGGCGAAAGCGAAGGCGATCACGCGAGCCGTGTCGAGCATGGCAGGGTGCCGGGGGCCCTCGGCGGAGGGCGTGCGTTGAAGCCTACAGCAGCGCCGGCAAGGCCGCGACAATGGTCGCAAAACGCTGGATTCCTCGCTCGTCGGACTCGGCCGAGCGCGAAGAGATCAACCCCGTACAATCGCCGCCATGCCCCGTCGAGATGATTTGCGCACGATCCTGATCCTTGGCTCAGGACCGATTGTGATCGGTCAGGGCTGCGAATTCGACTACTCCGGAACGCAGGCATGCAAGGCCCTGACCGAGGAGGGCTATCGCGTCGTTCTGGTGAACTCGAACCCAGCCACGATCATGACCGATCCGGCCTTCTCGGATCGGACCTACATCGAGCCGATCACCCCCGAGGCGGTCCGCAAGGTGATCGAGCGGGAAGCCGCCCTCGGCCACCCAATCGATGCACTCCTTCCCACCCTCGGCGGCCAGACCGCCCTGAACTGCGCCTGCAAGCTCTGGGATCAGGGCATCCTCCGCGAGCACCGGATCGAGATGATCGGTGCCGACCGCGACGTGATCCAGCGGGCCGAGGATCGCGAGATGTTCCGGCGCATCGTCGAAGACCTCGGTCTTCGCCAGCCGCTCTCCCGCACGGTCACCAATCTCGATGACGCCCGGGCGTTTCTCCAGGTGATCGGCCTGCCCGCGATCATCCGCCCGGCCTTCACCCTCGGGGGCACCGGCGGCGGCATCGCGTACAACCGCGAGGAGTTCGACGAGATCATCCGCCGCGGCATCGCCGCCTCGATGATCGGGCAGGTGCTGATCGATCAGTCGGCGCTGGGCTGGAAGGAGTACGAGCTCGAAGTCGTCCGCGACGGCAACGACAACTGCGTGATCGTCTGCGGCATCGAGAACATCGATCCGATGGGCGTGCACACCGGCGATTCGATCACGGTCGCGCCGATCATGACGCTCTCCGACAAGGAGTATCAGCGCATGCGCGACGCGGCGATTGCGATCATGCGCGCCGTCGGCGTCCGCTGCGGTGGATCGAACGTGCAGTTCGCGGTCAATCCCGTCGACGGCGAGATGGTCGTGGTCGAGATGAATCCGCGGGTCTCGCGTTCATCCGCCCTGGCCAGCAAGGCCACCGGCTTTCCCATCGCCCGCATCGCCGCGAAGCTTGCCGTGGGCTATTCGCTCGACGAGCTGCGCAACGACATCACCAAGTCGACCAGCGCCTGCTTCGAACCCTCGATCGACTACGTGGTCGTCAAGATGCCGCGCTGGACCTTCGAGAAGTTCCCGGAGGCCGACGAGACCCTGACCACTCAGATGAAGTCGGTCGGCGAAGGCATGTCGATTGGGCGCTCCTTCAAGGAGGCGCTTCAGAAGGCGATCCGTTCGATGGAGGTCAAGCGCTTCGGCCTCGGCCTCGACAAAAACGACAAGTGGCTCGCCACCAAGCGGGCGGTCGAGAGCGGCGGGATCCGCTTCACCGGCGTGGCCACCCTCGAAGTGCCGCACGGACTCGTCGCCGCCGACGGATCGCCGATTGTCTGGCCCATTCCCGACGACACCCTCCATCGCAAGCTCAGCGTGCCCAGCCAGGGTCGCCTCTACTACATCCGCTACGCCTTCAAGATGGGCTGGACGATCGCCCGCGTGCATGAGCTCACCCGGATCGATCCGTGGTTTCTCGACCAGATCCGTCAGCTCTGCCAGTTCGAGGATGTGCTCTGCCGCTACGAACGGCTCGAGGATCTGCCCAAGGAGGTCTTCTTCCAGGCCAAGCAGCTCGGCTATTCCGATCCGCAGCTTGCCAACCTCTATCTGGGCGACATCTCGACGAGCACCATCCTCGCGGTCCGGGCCCGCCGCAAGCAGTTCGGCATCGAGCCCGTCTACAAGGTCGTCGACACCTGCGCCGCCGAGTTCGAAGCCGCGACCCCGTACTACTACAGCACCTACGAGCGCAGCTACACCGAGTGCGCAGATGGCGCCGGCGCGTCGCTTGAGGCCGGTGCTGACGCCCGATCCCAAGGCCCACGCGTCGCCCCAGCCCGCCCGGCTCCGCCGGGCGCGGCGTACGAAAGCGAGTGTGCGGGCGAAGCCCGCTACGGAGCGCTCGATCCACCCCCACGCGTGGGAACAGCCCGCCCGGCTCCGCCGGGCGCGGCGTACGAAAGCGAGTGTGCGGGCGAAGCCCGCTACGGAGCGCTCGATCCACCCCCACGCGTGGGAACAGCCCGCCCGGCTCCGCCGGGCGCGGCGTACGA
>Ga0163148_10000426_pt1 | contig 56870 bp, 48 predicted proteins | sample OliLakLV19MP7P2_FD_148606 | JGI IMG/M metagenome (GOLD analysis project Ga0163148, IMG submission 148606) | Freshwater microbial mat bacterial communities from Lake Vanda, McMurdo Dry Valleys, Antarctica- Oligotrophic Lake LV.19.MP7.P2 | ecosystem: Environmental > Aquatic > Freshwater > Lake >... | reverse complement strand
GGGCTTATTATTTAAGTATTTAAATTTATGATTTGATTTTACTGTTTCTGTAATATTTAATTTTTTAGAAATTAAATGCTCAAGTTTTTGAATTTGATAACCAGTGCCTTTTGCAATAAAACTGTATATTAAACAGTCTTGTTCAATTAAACGTTTGTTACCACGGTTAATATTTGCTGTACCCACTTTAATTAATCCAGGTTCAAAGTAACCTAGGTAAATATAATATTCTTGAGACAATATTGCATCACTCATTGCATGTGTTACATCGCCCATTATAAATGCAGATTTAAAACCCTGTATTCGTTCACAGTAGACACATTGAGAAGCAGTCTTTGCATCTAATACATTCTTAAACTGACATTCAAAATGCTGACCATCTTTGTAATAACCCGTGCAAAATTTATCATTACTTAATTTAAAGTTAAACGAATAGTTGTTTAGTGGAATGGTATTAAATTCTTTAGATTCAGAATCGAAAATTGTCAAAACTGGGTTGAAAAGGTCTGTTTCTAGACGGTTCCAAGTAATATCGTTGATTTGAAGATTTGTCATTTGTAAAATTTACCATTTACGACCTCTCCATGCGTTCTTTTTTGGAGGTTTAGGATTATTAATTCTTTCTTCTAGGGCTTTGTCTAAATTGTTTTTATTAATCTTTCGCATATTCACCTGATTAATATTCATTTCGGCAAAACTACCTAAGACATATCTTTGTTTATATCTGGGAACAATTTTATTAAATTCATTGAATAATGCAATCCAAGTATCGTATTCAACTTCAGTTGGTTTAGCTTCAAGGTTAAATTTTAAAGTGCTTGAAAGAATCTTAATTTGTAAATTAGAAAAAGTTCCTCTTAGAGCTAATTTAATATTTGCCTTCCATCTGTTAAATGCAAAAGTAACAAAGTCACGGTACAAAGAATACATTTTAGGATCAACATCTGATCTTAATTTTAATTTGAATTCAATTAAGCAAACGTCTTTAGATGGAACTGGGTCAAAATCATCTTTTCTAAAATTGTAAATAATTTTACAGTCGTAAAGCGGTTTGTATAAAAGCGAGGAGAGCGATTCGTTAAATAGTGGATTACCTACAAATTTTTCTGCGGCTTCTTTTTGCATAAATAAATATGCAATAGTTGGTCTGTTATCTTCTTCAAAAAGTTTTTTAGTAATTTCTAAAGTTAAACTAAAAGGAATATTTGAAAAAACTTTGTATTCTTTTTCGGGTAATCTATACGACAAAATATCATTATTTTTAAGTTCGATATTTTCGATTAATCTTAAGTTTTCTTTGGCTTTTAAAAATAAGTCGGAATCTTTTTCTATAGCAATAACTTGCTTAACTCTTTTTGCCAATTCCTTAGAAATAACTCCTTTTCCAGCACCAATGTCTAAAACTAGGTCATTTCGGCCTAAATCGGTTAAAGATATAAGGTTATCTATTAAATTTGCGTCTTTTATTAGGTTTTGTGAGTACTTTAATGGTATTTGATAATTCATGCCCCATTCTAACATTTATTAGGTTTAATTGCCTGTTAAGGCAAATGGACCTGCCGAATTACTATCTTGTATCATACTTTTTTGTAACCAAAAAGTAGCAAAACAGTTTTGGGGATAAAAAAGACGTTAGTACCTTTATGTAAATGTAACCCTTTTTTCTCCCCAAACCCCTTGGTCAACATGCGCATTTATCGTAAGTTTTGTGAATTAATGGGCTATTAAGTTAAAATTAACCTATGAAAACTATTGATGCTAACCACTACATTTTAGATGTGACAATTGATCATTACAGTCTACCTGGTGGTTACCCATTCAATCTTCCTGTTGTGCAAAATCTTAAGGAACTAACCTTTCACCCTAAAGTTACTTTTATAGTGGGAGAAAATGGAGCAGGTAAATCTACACTCTTAGAGGCAATTGCCATTGCAGCAGGCTTTAATGCAGAGGGAGGTTCAAAAAACTTTCGATTCGAAACTAAAGCCACACATTCCAAGTTAAGCCAGTATATAAAGCATACAAATGGTCTTACTTTACCAAAAGACGGATTCTTTTTAAGAGCAGAAACTTTTTATAATGTCGCGACAGAAATTGAAAAGCTTAATTTTCAATCCCCAATTTACGGTAATAAATCTTTACACAAACAATCTCACGGAGAGTCTTTCATTGCATTAATAGAAAATCGTTTTTTGGGAAATGGCCTGTACATTTTAGATGAACCTGAAGCTGCATTATCACCTGCAAATCAACTAAAGCTACTTGTATTAATAAAAAAACTGACTGAAAGAAATTCTCAATTTATAATTACAACCCACTCACCGATAATTATGGGTTACCCAGATGCTGATATTTTTGAAGTAGGTAAAACATCTATTGATAAAGTTAATTATGAAGATACTACCCACTATCAACTTACAAAGTACTTTTTAAATTACAGGGAGAAAATGCTCAAAGATTTATTTGAATAATTCATGGGATTCTTCGTCCCAAAGTCGACAACCTTTATTAGAATCTTGGCGTTAAGACTTTGGAAGCCGGGGAGGCGTACGAAAGCGAGCATGAATTATTCAAATTCACTTAATAATTACTCCTGCTATAATAATCATATGATTTCAGTTCTAATAACAGCCTTCAAAGAAGAAAAGACAATAGCTAAATGCATAGACAGCATTGCAAATGCTCAATATTCAGGAATATTATCTGATTTTGAAATTTTACTTGCCTGCCCAGACAACGCTACAATACAAGCTGCTCAAGCACAAATAAGTATTTTAGGACTAGATAGTAAATTTCAATTTTTGCGTGATCCAGGCAAAGGAAAACCAACAGCTTTAAACATGCTAATGAATAAAGCGAAAGGGGATATTTGGATATTTACCGATGGAGATGTATATTTTGCAGAAAACGCAGTTAAAAATTTAATAAACCATCTTAGCGACTTTAGTGTAGAACTTGTAACTGGAAGACCAAAATCTTCAGATTCAAAAAATAATATGATGGGTTATTTTGGCCATTTATTAAGCGATGCCGCTCATCATAAACGAACTGTAGATTTAACAAACGAACCTGTTGGCAATGGAATGACCTTCGTAAAAAAAAGGAGTTTTTTCCCAGTTAGTGGTTATATTTATGCAGTTCGTAAAACCGATATACGATTTCCTGAAGATTGTTTAGTTGATGATGCCTATATTTCTTATGTAGTGCACAACAATGGTGGCAAAATAGAATATGCACCAGATGCAATTGCTTATGTAAAATACCCGACTAATTTAAGTGATTACTTTAAACAAAAAACAAGGTCAACGGGGGGCTACATTCAACTTTGGCAATACAATGTTGTAAAACCCGATACAAAAACTAGGTCTTTTTTTAGAGAGCTAGAATACTTTTGGTTTCCTATAAATTACTCAACAAATATAAAAGAGCTTTTCTGGTCTTTAATGCTATACCCTATAAGATTATGGTTATGGTTAAAAATTTATTGGGATAGAAAAATTATAAAAAAAGATTTTGTAAAAACCTGGGTGAGAATAGAGAGTACAAAATAATTACTGCTCTAATGTGTGCATAAAACTTTCTGGTTTTAATAAGCCACCCAATCGCATTGCGCGTTCCCAAATCTCAAATAAATGTGGATGATCCTCATGTATTTCTTGAGCGACAAGTGGAATTCGCATTAACTCCTCCTGCATTTGAGTCCACATAAATAGGCTTCGTCTTCTAGTTAGTAGTATGTCAGCATTTTCGCAAGTCGAAATATTGTGTAAACATTTTTCAATATTATTTTTTATAAAGTCTGAGAGAATTTGTAATCTTAACTGCAAATTAAAAATATTAAAACTCATTAGCAATTCCGGAATTGTTATTTGTGTCATAACATTTTTTCTTACCCTCACGTCAATCCTATAGTCGAACGGTTTTTTTTCAATTAAATGATGATGAAAAGCATAGTCCAAAGGAATTAAATTTATTAGCATGTGACCTCTTCTTCCCACTTTAGCAACGTTGAATGTATCTTCAACACGCTGAGGTGTTGTTAATAAATCAAATGTACCCTTAATGGCTCCATTAAAAGGTAGTAATTCCCTTGCAACACTATGATCTTCAATTACATAAGATTTTTTTACTATGTGATGAATATCAAAAACATCTTTTTCAACTCGCTTATCTAAAACGACATACTCATCCAAAAGTTTTGGAGAAATTCCACGATGAATATATCTAACAGTTTGAATAAAGGGCTTTGGCAATGACCCGAGTTGCATTCCATCCTCGAAGGAACCCGCTGGTAAATCATAAAATTCGTAATCAGTTATGGGATCGCCATAAAATTCGGAGTTATCAGACCCCGGAAGATCGTGATGCAAGGTTTGGTAATTAGGGGGCAAAATCATTTGGCCCAATGGATGAGCACCTGGCAATTCTAACGGATGGTTAAAATTAGGTGTGTTCAAAAATCAAAATAACAGTAATGCTAGAAGTTTAGTTTACCAATCAATCTGTGTCAAACCCTTATTTAACAAGTACTCATTGGTCTTGCTGAAAGGTTTACTTCCAAAGAATCCACTGTATGCACTAAATGGAGATGGGTGAGGGGATTTAATAATAAAATGTTTTTGTGAATTAATTAAAGCTTCCTTTTTTTGAGCAAATGCACCCCATAAAATAAAAACTAAGTTTTCTTTTTCATCTGATATTATTTTAATCACATTATTGGTGAATTCTTCCCACCCTTTACCTTGGTGTGATCCAGCTTTACCCTGTTCCACAGTTAATGTTGAATTGAGTAAAAGTACACCCTGTTGTGCCCATTTTGTAAGGTCCGGATTTGTAGGAATAGGTTTATTTAAATCTGTATGTAATTCTTTATATATATTTTGAAGAGATGGAGGTACTTTTTTATCAGAATTTGCAGAAAATGATAAACCATTTGCCACTCCTGGGGTATGATAAGGATCTTGCCCTAAAATAACTACTTTTAAATTTTCAAATTTACACTCATTAAATGCTTTAAAAATAAATGGCCCTGGAGGGCAAATAGCTTTAGTACTGTATTCCTCTTTAATAAAGCTAATAAGTGCCTTAAAGTAAGGCACTTCAAATTCATCTTTTAAAATTTTATCCCAAGAAGGGTCGATTTTTATGCTCATAAAGTATTATACATTAACCCAATATCTTGCATAATTTTATTTCTAAACTTGACTAATGTTATATACTTGATATATAATTAATAGATGCCAAATATGAGGAACAGTAATGTTCAAGCTCATCAATGACTTTCTAAACCGTGTGTTCCGGAAGAATAAGTCTAAGGGATTTAACGTACAAGAATTCTGTGATCAGTTTAATATCCGAGAGAAAAAAACACTCTGCCAGGATATCTACAACATGATCAATGGAGAGGATTGTATGTCAGGTGCCATTACCCTAGGCATTGAAAGCATGACTCCAAGAGACTTCTATGAAAAGTTCGATATTGGTCAGCTGAACTCAATTATTGAGGTGCTGAAAGGAATTCGAGCTGGAAACATCTTCTTTTAGTCAAAATAGCCCACCTTTTAGGTGGGCTAACCATTTAAAATCTTCTAATCTTAAATTTTCAAAATATTGGTTTCGAACATTATTAACAAGTCTGATATAATCTGTTGTCAAAATTCAATACCGGAGGTTGGCCTTGAAAGATCTATGGTTAATTACCCGCATGGTACCAGCTATCATTTGGTATCTCTTGCCCATTGAAATAGGGATTTATTACTCCCTGGAATATGGGAGTCCGATGATGATGCTCTTGGCTATGCCAGTGGCAGTAAGTTGGTTCCCCACAATGGGATTACTGGGTCCATTGCTCTTCACCCCGAAGGTGGGGCAATGGCTGCGGTGGAACGTATTGAGTTGGGAAAGGATGTGGTTCCTTTTGGAATCCATTCAAGACGATAAGTTAGTAGAGCAGTCTTAAACTGCTTTACTTAAAGTCAGATTTAGGAAACTGAATCTGACTTTAGCAATAACCCTTGTATAAACAATATCTTCAATATATAATCTTCTGTTCAAGTAACTAAGGAACAAATCGTGAACCGGGTTGTTCAAGAGATATTATCATCACTGGTAAGTTTATCGGTGGAAACACCTTGGTCTAGAATGCCTTACCCTCCAATAAAAAGGGAACGGCTAATAACTTCCGTTGCCATACTTTACGCAGCAGAGCAGAGCCCCGAGGTTGATTTGTTATTTAAGAGACTTAACAGTCTTACTAACGAACAACTCGAAAGACTCCCTACCCAGCGCTTAAATAGTATGGGTATTAAATCCGTTATAGGTACTGAGTAGTGGGAAAGTCGGGTTCTTAAAAAACCCGACCAAACTATTCTTCTTCTAAATTTTGAATAAAAATACTTAAATGATAATCGTTTACTTTGTATTCTTTTTCCAACTTGAAATCAAACTTTTCGAATTGTTCAATTAAACTTTCTTTTGTAAATGTTTTTATAAATCCTAAATAGATTTTTTTTCTGTACTCAAACTCCTTCCATTGCTCTGAACATTTAGAGCTGCATTTGCAAATTGTTATATATATAGTGTTTCTTTTTGCTAGTCTTTTAATTTCTTTCAAAAAAGTAATTTCAGATTCTGAGGGAATTTGACTCCAATAATTATTTATTAAAACTATATCAAAGGTATTATCTTTATAAATATTCTTTAGAAAATCTTTATTAATTACCTTTGCTTTAGTTGAGTTATTTATTCGATTAATTTCTGGGGATAGTTCTACTACATTAGCTTTAGGTTTACTAGATTCTATAGCCTTATAGACTCTTCTGGAAGCATTACCAAGCATTAAAACTTTTTTGTTTTGTAATAAATATTTTTTTAAGTTATCAATTATCTCATCGCTAATTTCAGAATCTTGCTTAAGGACAATTTCATTTGCAAATATTTTCTTGAACTCTTTTTGTCTTGGTACAACGTAATCGTACTTAAAATTCTTTTTATTTCGGTCACGTTCAACTTGCTCTCGAATTTTTTTTAACTTCCATAAAAATAATCTTCCCTTTTCCTGTGTATTAGAATCTGCAACATAACTATATGCTTGTTCCATAAGCTGTCTTTCAACTTTTTTAGAGAGCATCATGTAAATTCTTAAATTTTGCAAATCATTTAAATCGGTTGCTAGTTTGTGGGCATAGCCCTGGAATTCTATGGTAGCACCACGATTTTTAGGAAGTGCTACACCTACAGTTAAAGTATTGTTTGTAAGAATCGATTTAGCGGATTGCATATTTATTAGTATAAATTTGTTTACCTATTTAATATAAATATTCCACTCATCAAAAGGACACCTATAGGGACCCTCTGCGATTCGTTGAACATTTATATTAAATAATTTCTGCTACAAAATTATGTGCTATTTGTGTAAGTCTGAATGCACTAAAGAAAACTATTAATGTTTTTGGTTCTAAGTTCATTTTCAATTCTGTAATTAAATTTTCAGATGCAATGTGAACCGCATTAAATTTAAGGTTCTTTAATCTTAATGTAAGTTCATCAGTTTTTACAAGCTCTAAATTATCATTTAAATCCGGAATTATTATTTTTTCTGCATCTGTAAATGCATTCTCATAAATTTTATTAAATATTTCTAAATCATTGGGACGGCTACCAGTATTAGGTTCAAAAATAGCAGTAATTTTATATCCTGGGTAAGCTTCTTTTAATGTATGTAAGGAGTTTTTAGCCCTTTCTGGTGCAACTCCAAAATCATCAATCACTATTAAATTATCAGTTTTTAATAAATGCTCTAATCGTTTTTTTGGTCCTTTAAATTTACTTACAATACTTGAAAATTTATTTAAATCTGTTTGATTTAATATCAATGTATAAATAATGTATGCAGCTAAAATATTTTCAAGATTATAATTACCCAATAAATTTGTTGTATCCGAAACTAAAACTTGTTTAGTTGAGTTTAAAATAGAGTAGCCATCATTATTTTTTTTAATATAAAAACAATTTGCAGCCCCCACAATTTCCGATTCATTTTTTATAAACCCATATCTAATAATAGAAGCTTTTGAACTCATTAAAATATTATCTATATTCTCATCGTTTAATTTGGCAATTATTAATCCATCTGCAGGAATAATTTCCACAAACTTTTTAAATTCATTTACATATTCTTCTTCAGTAGGATAAATATCTACATGTTCCCAACTTACCTTTGTAATAACTCCGTACTTTGGTTTGTATTGCAAAAACTTTGCTCCTGTTGATAATTCTTTTGAGTAGTATTCGTCGCCTTCTAATACTGAGTAATCAGAATTTGTATTTAATAACCCATCTTTAAAATCAATTACATCTGCACCTATCATGTAGCTTGGGTTTAATTCTAAATTTTTTAAAAGAAATGTAGTTAAAGCAGTTGTTGTAGTTTTACCAGCAGTTCCAACAATTACAATGCTTTCAGGTTTAACTAAGTAGTCTTTCAGAATTTGTGAGAAAGGTCTAATATCAATATTTTGTTTTTTAGCAAATAAATATTCCTTATTTTTAGAAGTAGCAGATTCTACAATTAAACCTAGTGTGGGATGCTCTGGAATATTTAGCTTTATACCTAATTTTTGTTCCCAGAACTTTTTAGTCAAATGAGCATAGTTGTAGCCAACCTCAGTAGGAATATCTGCATCTATTAAAATTTGACTAGCTGGGGGAACAAACTGCATATCGGTTCCTGTTACAAACCAGTCCATGTCTTTAAACATTTTAGCTACATTGGCAGTAGCCTTACCACAAGCCCCTATTGCATGAAACCATTTTAGTTGAGATTGATTTTCCATTAATCAATCTTAATACAGAATTTTGTTATACACCAGCAAGTAAATTAACTTGCATACCGTATCTCGCGAGTAGATTTAATAAAGATATAATTTGAATATACATATTAAATTGAAATTATGAATTTAAATGTGTACCATATCCTGTACCTCCGTATACCGGTATACACAATTTTCTTAAAGAAAAATTTAAGAAATAATACCCTATAACAGTAAAATTTTGAATGAAATTTCTGTGAAAACACAATGCCCCCTGACTACTTCCGTGCAACACTTACCCGTTTGACTATACAACATTTAGTGTGTAGTCTGTTATCTACATACAATTAATTGTGGTTACAGCTGAAAATGATTTGTCCATTTTGTAAAGAAAATTGCACAAGAGTTATAGATAAAAGGGAGAGCGGAACTACTGCCACACGTAGACGAAGAGAATGTGAAAAATGTAAAAAAAGATTTACAACTTACGAGAGAGTTGAAAATGTAATTTTAAATGTTCTAAAACGAAATGGAAGAGTTGAAGAATTTGATAGAGAAAAATTAAAAAGAGGAATTGCAAAGGCAACTAGTAAGCGACACATTCCTGAAGAAGTTTTAGATGAAATTATTTTAGAAATAGAACAAAAACTTTTAGTAAACGAAAAGCAGATTATTAAAAGTTCAGAAATTGGTGAAATGGTTTTGAAAAAGTTAACTCAAATAGATAAATTGAGTGCATTACTTTTTGCAGCTGTTTATAAAGAATTTCAAAGGTTAGAAGATGTGCAACTAGAATTATCAAGACTTGAACAATTAAAGTGAAAGTCTTAGCAAGTAATTAATGATTATTTACTAAGGCATTGCACCCTTAACTATAACAAAATCAAATATTTAAACCATAATCTAGGTTTAATCTGTACACCCTGTGCTTTGGACCTTACTAACTTATTTTTTATATACTGAAGATGCAAGACGCAAGAGTCACATCAAAAATCCTGGAGGAGAGAGAAAAAGCCAATCTCGGGAAAAAAGGATTAAAGATTAAGAGAATGTTTACGACTAAAGGTGTAGATAGATACCAAGGTATCGAATTCGAAAGAAGAGTTTCAAAAATTAATAATACAGATGGTTCAATTGTTTTTGAAATGAAAGATATAGAGATTCCAACAACTTGGAGTCAGATTGCAACTGATATTTTGGCGCAAAAATATTTTAGAAGAAAGGGTGTTCCGCAATTAAATAAAAAAGGTGAAGTAAGAACGGATAAAAATGGTGAGCCAATATTAGGTTCAGAAACTTCAGCAAAACAAACAATTAACAGAATGGCTGGAGCATGGAGATGGTGGGGAGAACAATACGGCTACTTCGATTCCAAAGAAGATGCACATGCATTTGAAGACGAAATAGCTTACATGCTTATGACTCAAATGGCAGCTCCAAATAGTCCACAATGGTTTAATACCGGACTTAATCATGCTTACGGAATTACTGGTCAAGCACAAGGACATTGGTATGTTGATCCAGTAACTAAAGAATCAAAGCAATCAGAAGACGCATATACTAGAGGACAACCTCATGCTTGTTTTATACTTTCTATAAAAGATGATCTTGTAAACGAAGGTGGAATTTTTGATATGGTAAAAGCAGAAGCAAGAATTTTCAAATATGGTTCAGGTTCAGGAATTAACTTTTCTCCTATAAGAGGAAGCGGTGAAAATTTATCTGGAGGTGGAAAATCTTCTGGACTAATGAGCTTTTTAAAAATATTCGATTCAGGAGCAGGAGCGATTAAATCTGGTGGTACAACTAGAAGAGCAGCCAAAATGGTTTGCTTAAATATGGATCATCCCGAGATTGAAGACTTTATTAACTGGAAAGTTGAAGAAGAACAAAAAGTTGCAGCACTTGTTGCAGGATCTCATATTAACTACGAGCATATTAAAAAGATAATGAAATCTGCTGAGGTTAAAGGAATAGATCCAAAAAATAATCCAGAACTAAAAACATTTATTAGTGAGGCAAACAAAGATTATGTTCCACTAAATTATATTAAAAGAGCATTAATGCTTGTTGAAAATGGGGTATCTAGTAATGACTTTAATATCAAAAAGTACGATACAGATTTTAGATCTGAAGCTTACTCAACAGTTGGAGGGCAAAACTCTAACAATTCTGTAAGAGTTCCTAATGACTTTTTTAAAGCATTAGAAGCAGATTCTAATTGGGATTTAATTAATAGGTTAGATGGAAGTGTTTCAAAAACGATAAATGCGCGAAAACTTTGGAACGAAGTTTTAAATGCAGCATGGCAGTCTGCAGACCCAGGTGTACAATACGACACCACAATAAATGAATGGCATACAACACCATTGGACGGCCGAATTAATGCATCTAATCCATGTTCCGAATATATGTTCTTAGACGATACTGCATGTAACTTAGCATCGTTAAACTTAATAAAATATTATGATAATTCAACAGGCAAGTTTGATGTAGAAGCATATAGACACGCAACAAGATTATTTACTATTGTTCTAGAAATTTCTGTACTTTCTGCTCACTTGCCAACAAGGGCTGTTGCCGAAAAGACCTTTATATACAGAACATTAGGTTTAGGTTATGCAAATTTAGGTGCATTATTAATGCAGCAAGGTATTCCTTACGAAAGTGAAAAGGGTTACGCACTTACAGGTGCCATAACTTCTATATTAGGTGGTGAATCTTATGCAACTTCAGCAGAAATGGCTAAAGTAGTTGGAACATTCGATAGATTCGAAGCCAACAAAGACAATATGCTAAGAATTATGCGAAATCACAGAAGAGCAGCCTACAACGAAAATGCAAACACTTATGAAGATTTATCAATTACTCCAATGGGGATTAATGCTTTACTAGCAGGTGATGAGTTAGTTACCGAAGCACAAAAATCATGGGATTATGCTTTAGATTTAGGTAAAAAATATGGTTACAGAAATGCTCAGGTAACAGTAATAGCTCCAACAGGAACTATTGGTTTAGTTATGGATTGTGACACAACAGGAATTGAACCAGACTTTGCATTAGTTAAATACAAAAAGTTAGTTGGTGGTGGTTACTTTAAAATTGTGAATCAATCTGTAAGACCTGCACTACAGTCTTTGGGATATTCAGAATCTCAAATGGAAGAAATTGAAAAATATATTATAGGTCATGCATCAATTAAGAATGCTCCATATATTAACTATGGAACACTTGCAAGAAAGGGTTTCACAGAAAAAGAGTTAATGGCAATAGAATCTAGAATGGATAACTTGTATTCACTAAACGATGCCTTTAGCCCAGTAACAATAGGAGAAGAGTTTTCCCGAAATGTTCTTAAATTAACAGATGATCAAATAAATGATTACGCTTTTAATACACTTAAATATTTAGGTTTCACTGATGAGCAAATTGAACTTGCAGGTGAATATGTTTGTGGAACAATGACAATTGAAGGGGCACCATATTTAAAGCAGGAACATTATGCTGTATTTGATTGTGCAAATAAGTGTGGAAACAAAGGACAAAGATATATTGGAACAATGGGTCATCTAAAACAAATGGCTGCAGCTCAACCATTTTTAAGTGGAGCAATTAGCAAAACTGTTAACTTACCAGAAGAAGCAACATTAGCTGACATAGAAGAAGCTTATGTAGAAGGCTGGAAATTAATGTTAAAAGCCAACGCTTTATACCGAGATAGCTCCAAATTAAGTCAACCTTTAAGTTCATCTAGCAACGCAGGAGTTTATGCCGAATTATTTAATGTAAATATTGAGGACGAGGTTCATGGAGAATCTTTAACTCAGCAACAGGTTCAACAAGTTATTATTCAAGAAGTTCAAAAACCAAAAAGACGGAAATTACCAGACGAAAGACACTCGCTTACACATAAGTTTACAGTTGGTGGCCACGAAGGTTACCTAACAGTTGGTTTATTTGACGATGGAACACCGGGAGAAGTATTCATTATCATGAGTACTGCCGGAAGCTTTTTAAGCGGCATTATGGATGCATTTGCAGTTTCGTTATCCATGAATTTGCAGTATGGAGTACCGTTAGAGGCTTTAGTATCTAAGTTAACTAATGTAAGATTTGAACCATCAGGAATGACCGGAAACAGAGAAATTCCAATTGCCAAATCGATAGTTGATTACATTGGAAGATGGTTGGCATTAAAGTTCTTAGACTCAGACACAGCTAAGCTTTACCATAACGAAGAATTAGTAGAAAAGTCTTATCGAGAAGGAAGTAACTTTAGAATTTTAATTCCAATAGTAAACGGACATGGTCATACCGAAATTAGATCGACTAAGTACATTGATTTAAAAAAAGAAGGAGCCGACGTTATAGGAATGCAAGTACCAGTTGCTGGTTTATTAATTGAAAATATTACTGAAGCAAGTATTGAACCATCTCAGATGAGACTAGATCAGGCTGCTACAACTGCTGCACATGATAATCTTGAAGAAGATGATGTACTAGTAGATAAGATTAAAAAAGCTAGGGCAATGGGCTTTACCGGAGATATGTGTACAATGTGTGGGAGTATGAATGTAAAGAAAAACGGAAGCTGTAATGTATGTATAGATTGCGGAACCACCACGGGGTGTAGTTAATCTTTAAGGGAGTCGCAAGACTCCCTTTTTTTTATCTATTATTATTCTAAAATGCAACTTGAACAAGCAGCGGCGGAACCAGATATAAGACAGATGCAAACTATGAATGTAATAACGATGCTGGATCTTACCAATAGAGAAGCATTAGTTGCACTATTAAACGAATATAGGGGTAAAGTTAAACCAGTCGAGGACGAGGAACTAGTCGAGACTGCATTAAAAGCAATAAGTAAAAAAACAGGATACACTTTAGATGAAATATTAGATGCTTATGCTCCAATAATATCTGATGAACTTGGCACAAATGCTATGGAAAGTTTGTACAGTTTAATATTAACTATCAACGAAAAAAAACTTAAGCTTTTAGTAGATTTATTTAATAAAATGCAAAAAGACAATAGTAATTTAACTCCAGCTGCAATTTTGTATAATATTGATATGGCTGAAAGACAAGATTACTGGCGTGAAGGAGAACTTCAAAGGACTTATGCATTTGCTTTAAGGAGAGGAAAAATTGTAATACCAGAAAGTTAGACTTTTATTAAATTCTCTTTCTGAATCTTTGTAAGACTCTTTACTAGTATCTCTCTTTTTAAAGCACTTGATTTGTCCGAATGGTGTTCTGTATAAACCAGTTCGAATGGCTTATTTGCCCAAACATATTTTGAACCTTTACCTTCAGAATGTTTTTTTAGCCGTGCTTCTAAATTATTTGTAATCCCTGTATAAAGTGAATTATTTTTGCATCTGAGAATATAGAGAGTGTACATAAGATTATTATAGCTGACTTGCAGCCGGGTACAAGACCCAGCTGCAAATGATGTAACAGATCAGCTACTCATTAGCGTTTAACCAGGTAGTTCTTACCTAGTCAGCGGATTCGGTTTCGGGGGTAAATTTGAGCCCCGCAAGCAGAAGGGCATCAAACACACCACCGATGGTTTCAACCGCTTCTTCCATTTCCGCAAGTTGAGGGAGGGCATCCCGGATCTCCGACATTCCGTCCGTCAGCGCATCAATGACATACACAAGCTCGTCATTGTCCCAACCTTCTGGGTCGAGGCTTTCTACATCTTCCCCCATAAGCTGAGCAAGTGCCTCTGTGGTCAAACCAAAGGCTTCATTGGCTTCGTCGTAGTTATCGAAGGGTTGCCCCTGATCGATATTCCACACGACAACGGTGTACGGGCTTTCGCCCTCTTCAAGCTCCCAGTCGTTCAAACGAACGACTGCCGCACCGATATTCAGAACTTCTGGAATCTCCGCGTCCACGTTGTTTCCTCCACTAATATAAACGAGTCAAAGATCTGCTACTGTCATCAAGGTAGCGGCGAGTTTCTCAACTCTCCTTTCCTTTATTGATGACTATCAACAAACTTAATTTGCTAATAGTCACCAACAAAAAAGAGCTGAAGCTCTTTTAATCTAATGTTTTAACATCATTACGTTTCCAGTAATCACTAGCTTCAATTATTAGAATTTGAATCATTGCGATTATTGGTACAGCTAGCAATGCACCTAGTGGTCCTGCTAATTCAAAGCCAGCTAAAACCCCAGCTATACTTAATATTGGATTTAAATCCACAGCTTTTTTCATTACCATTGGTACAAAAAATATTCCTTCAATTTGTTGTAAAGCTAAGAATGCAATAATTATATAAATAATTACCCCAATACTTGCTCCACTAATTAAAGCTATAAACACTGTTAGTATAGTTGTAAATATTGGTCCTAAATTAGGAATACCTTCTAGCAACCCTGCAATAATAGCAATTATTATGGCATAGTTAACAAGTGGGTAAGAAGAATCGAATAGTCTAGGCAGCATAATTAGTACAAAGGTAGTAATTCCAATAATTACCATTAAACTTATTTGCCCTACTAACCATGCTCCTAAGCTTTGTTCCATCTTTTTAAAAATTGGGTAGAGTCTTTTTTGATATCTTTTTGGAGCCAATTCAATTACATCTTCATATGCGCTTTTCTTATTTGAAAGCATATAAATGGAAATCATTATTATAGAGAATATAGACAATATTCCACCAAATAATTTACCTACAATACTTATTCCTTGCCCTCCAAAAAAGCTTACATTTTCAAGTATTCTAGAATAAAACTGACTTGAGGTTAGACTTTTGAAATCAAAATTTCCATTTTTAAACCCATCTCTTAATGCATCAAAATCAATATAATCTTTTAAAAACGGAGCAGAGTTATTAACAAACCTTTCTGCGGTAATAATCTTAGCGTCTATATTAGTAAAAAAGGTTTTTACCTGTAAAACTGCAATATTGATTATTACAACACTTAAAATTACTGAAAGAATAATTACTGTTAGATAGGTAACCAATATGGCAATCCCTCTAGAAAATCCATTTTTTTCTAAGTACGCTATTACAGGTCTTAAACCTGCACTTAAAATAAAAGCAATAAATAGAGATATTAATACACCTCTTAATTCAAAGGATAATAACAATCCTAGTACTAATATTAAGAAAAGACTTAAACCTTTGAATATCTCAATTGAATTTACTTTCATAATTATCTTAATGAATATATTAATAATCCGATTACTACACAGAACATACTTAACAACGTAAATCTCATAACTACCTTTTCCTCACTCCAGCCGTATGCAATTTGGAAGTGGTAATGTATTGGTGCCATTGCAAATATTCTCCTACCCAATACTCTTCGCCCTAAGCCCTGTACCACAGTTGAGAGTAATACTAACACAAAAGGTAAACATAATATTAATAACATCAGTGGTTCCCCTAAAATAAATGCTATACCTGCTAATAATGACCCCATTGCCAACGATCCCACATCTCCCATTTGAAACCTGGCTGGAGGAATGTTGAAGTAAATATAACTAAGCAAAGACCCAATTACGCTCGCAATTAAAAATACTAATTTTTGATCTTGTTTAAATATTGCAATAAATAAAAATCCAAGAAAAGACATTAGTAACAGATTAGCAGCTAATGCATCCATGCCATCGGCTAAATTGACAGCATTTGACATTAATAAAACAGTTAGCCATGCAAATGGAATAATTAGCATTCCAATATCTATACTCGTATTTGCTAATGGAATCCATAATAGACCAGGCACTGCGCGGGATGCAAAAGAGTAGAGGCCAATCCCAAGTAATATTCCCGCAACGGATTGAACAAGAATTTTTTCGTGTGCCTGAATTCCTTTTCCAGGATTGGAACCTAGAATATAGAAAAATGATTTATATGCGCTCCAAGGTAAAGTTAGAATCATTAATATTTTTTGAGTTGTACTTTTGTGAACTCTGATTAATGTTAAAACTCTATTTAAACTTTTAGGCTTGGCCCTTTCACGCCCATATATGTTTAAAACGTCGTCAAATCCTCCTAAAAGGGCAGAAAGTGTAAAAATTAGTAGTATTAGTAGTAAACCTGGATTATCTCTGTATGGATTAAAAAACAAGTTAAAAATTAATACAGTTACTATAAAAATAAGTCCTCCCATTATTGGTACTCCTATTTTTAGATTTCGTTTTTCGATAAGCGTAGTAAAGTCTACAGTCATTCGTCTGGTTATATTAAATTTGTATAAAATTCGAATTATTGGGAAAGAGATAAGAAAGCTAAAAGCACTTGCTAAAGTTATTATTAAAGTAATAGTTTTTAGTTCTTCCATAATAGTATTTGTTATGACAACCTATATTAGCCTAGAATATTTTTCTTGTAAATTTAGATAACTTTAAAGCTTGCTTTTTTACAGTATAATTAAACTAAATGAAATTTCTCAAAACCAAATCCGAACAATTTATACAAAAAGTATTAAGTACTCCTACCGCCCCAGGTTGTTACCTGTATATGGATGCCGAGGGCGGTGTTTTATATGTAGGAAAAGCAAAAAATATAAAAAATAGAGTAAAAAGTTATTTTACTAACTATCCCAAGCTGGAAGCAAGAATTCAAATGATGCTTCAGAATGCTGTAGATATTCAATTCCTAACAGTAGATTCAGAATTTGAGGCCCTACTGCTTGAAAGTAATTTAATAAAAAAATATGCAACAAAATATAATGTAGTTTTAAGAGATGACAAAAATTACAGTTACATAAAGGTTGAAAAATCTATTAAAGGTATTAGAGATTTTCCACGTATTAGAACAACTCGAGAAAAAGATGATGCAAACGCTGTGTTTTATGGACCTTACCCAAGTTCGCTCCCCATTAAAAATATTTTGAAGAGACTAAGAAAAGTATTTCCATATGTGAGCTGCAATAGACGATTAATTCAAGTTTCAAGTAACCCAATAGAAGTAGATACTAATAATTCAATACCTTGTTTGTACTATCATATTGGTTTATGCCAAGCCCCATGCGCAAGTCTAATTAATAAGGAAGATTATGCAAAAAACTTTAGAAATATTATTAAGTTTTTAGATGGTAAAAAAGGTGAGATTATTGCCGATCTTGAAAAAGAAATGGCTGAGCTATCAAAAGGTATGGATTACGAAAAAGCAGCAATCGTAAGGGATAAAATAAATGACATAAAATATGTAACTCAAAATGTAAAAATTGATAGAGATGTTGATGACATAATTGTTGATGAACTTAAAAAAGAGCAGAGGGCTCAAGGAATTAATAATTTAATTGAGGAATTAGGTTTTCCGGGCGATAAATTAAAAAACCATGATAACTTTAAAATTGAATGCTACGACATTAGTAATATACAAGGCACAAATGCTGTTGGTGCAATGACGGTTATGGTAGAGGGAGTTTTAAGACCGGATTTATACAGAAAATTTAAAATCAAATCAAAACAAACTCCCGACGATTACGCTATGCTTCAGGAAGTTTTGAGCAGAAGATTCCGACATTTCATGTTTGATCAAAATAGAGCTGACGAAAAGGATGAAAGTTTTTCTACGCTACCAGATTTGATTATTATTGATGGTGGAAAAGGTCAACTTGCTTCTGCCTATACAATTTTAAAAAACTTTGGACTAGCGGATTTAATTCCAATTGTTGGTCTAGCTAAAAGAGAAGAAGAGATCTTTAAAGTTCAGTGGCAGTTTAACTACGACGATATGCCTGATTTAGCATTAAAAAGATTCAAAAGAATTTTCTTACCTCGAAAATCTGAAAGTCTTTTTTTAGTTCAAAGAATTCGAGATGAAGCTCACAGATTTGGTATAACTTTCCATAGGAAATTAAGATCTAAACAAATGGTAAGAGAACTGGACAAATTGGGTTAAGTTTTTGGGGGTTCTGACAAATCAATACGAATTTCCTTTTGTTGAGTAGGTGCAAGACTTTCCTCCTGGTCAGGGTATTGTTTTCTAAAGGATAGAAATTTAAATCTGGGTTTTATTATATTTGTAGAAGCCGATGCAATAACGACTGTACCACCCAATACTTTAGCTAAGTATCTTCCCGAAAACACATCTAATACTATTAAAATACCTAACCAAACTAAAGATGAAAAATTGATATATCCATCCCCAAATGGAATTCTAAATAATAATCCTTGCGTCCATTCACTCCAATTAAATATAGCATCTACAAAAGCACTCGAATTTAATGATGGCAATACCGCAAAAAACTCAAAAAGAATTCGGAGTCCTACAATGAATTCAAAAACTTTAAAAAAACCATCTACAAAATTTTGAGTAATATCGTATAAATTATCATATAAAAACCCAGTAATAATTTTGGATACTAAATATCCCCCAACGCTATAAACTCCTAGGGCAATTACCGCTGCCACATTAATGTTTTGTAAAGATGGATTTTTTATTACTATTATTTCTTTAAAAGGATATGTAAAAACATCAGAAATTGCCGTAATTGCATTTACTAAAAAGGAATCGTTGCCTACTTGAGCAATATCAAAAATAATTTTCAAAACTAAAAAAGTCGAAATTAAGCCAATTGCCCCATAAATCAAATTTCTAAGAATTTCTCGTATGTTTTCCATAATTTGATTTTATCATTTACCTACATACAAATTCACTAAGAAAAGTTAAAATCTATACATGACAAACACCTATAGACTAACACAATCAGTAAAAGAGGGAACTTTAGAATATTCATTAGATAAATATGATGAATATGCGGTTTTGGAGATTTTTTCTGATACATTAGATGCCGAACAACTAAAAGCCAAACTTTTAATTGAATACCCTTTAAAAGATATTATTATTAAAGAGGTCTTTGATTGTAAAAAAACTATAATTTCTGGAGAATGTCCAGAAAAAATTACGGTTATTGAAAATGACTTTAAATTTATTGTTCGTTTAAAACTTGATGATGTAGGCTTACCACTTAGTAAAGCCGAACTACGAAAATTAATTCAGACTTATTCCGTTAACAAAGAAGTATTGGATTTATTTGGATATAATGGCAACGCAAGCATTTACGCTAATGCAGGTAAGCCCAAAAGTATTGATGTGGTAGAAAATGATATTAAGTTTATTCAAAAAATAAAAAAGAATTTTGAAATTAATTCTATGGATCTGCCGCAAATTTGGGATACACCATTTAGTGAGTTTTTAGATTTAGCACAAGAGTCTAAAACTAAATGGAATTTAATAATTATGGATTTTTCTAGCTACAATACCAAAAGACTAAAAGAATTCATATTAAATACTGACCATAGAGATTTAATTAAAAGAGTACAGGAACAATTATTAAAAGAAGCGGGAATTATAATTGTAGTTGCAGATCAAAAAGATTTTGTAATGGATCAATATATTAGACCAGGAGCAGATAAGTTAACTAATCAATTAATTCCAGAAGCCTTTAGACCGCTTAAACCAAATCAAATTTTTGCATTTTACAATTAAGAAGTTCGTTTTCGTAACTCATACATTCTAATAATTTCCTCTACATTATTAGGGAAATCCTTGTCTCTTTTCCATTTTTTCATTCTAGGGAATCTAATGGATAGTCCTTTAGAAGGGTCATCTCCTGAAACCTTTGCCTCCATATTAATAGCAGCAGTATGGTTAGGACTTCTAGTAATTTCATCAGCATCAATTTCAGCAATAATTTTTGGTTCAATCCATACATCTGGGTAGAGGGATTTATTTACAACAAAATTCTCTGGCATTTGAATTAACTTAATTTCAGACATATCTTTAAACATAATCTCCATTTGTTCCTCAGTAAAACCGCTACCAACTTTTCCTAAACTATAATACTTTTCATCTTTAGGATTATAAGCCGCAGCTAACAACGCTCCAAAACCAAATCGAGATCTATCGCCTCTTCCAATGTAGTAACCAATTATGGCAACGTCAATAGTATCCACTAAATCTGATCTTGTATTAGCTTTTAGTTTTATCCACTTAAAGTTTCTTGTTCCAGGTTCGTAAGTTGTACCCAATTGTTTTGTAATAATTCCTTCCAAGCCTGATTCAACAGTTTCCCTAAAAAATTCTGATAATTCCTCTGAGGTTTGCATTTGAGTTGTTTCTAAAAGTGCTAATCCTTTTACGGGTTTTGCCAAAACATTTTCCAAAATTATTATTCTTTCTTCTAAGGATTTTGACGTTAAATCTTCACCATTAAAATATAGACAGTCAAAGCACATTGCTTTTACAGGAATACTTTGTGAAAATTCCTCAACATCAAATTTACGTTTTCGCTTCATTGTGTCCTGAAATCTACTATATGCAAGAGTTTCTTGATTGTAACCAATAATTTCTGAGTCTAGAATAATAGAATCTACACCCAATTCCTTTATTGCATGAACAATTTCCGGATATTGAGCTGTCATATTTTCCATATTTCTACTGTATATTTCCACAATATTCTTCTTTTTATCAAAATGAATTTGACCTCTTAATCCATCTAACTTTGGTTGAACATAACAATTTGGCATTCTAGCCCATACTGCTTCTGCCGAGGATTCTCTTTCTACTAATTTAGATGCTACTGGGGTTCCAGGCATTAATTTAATATGTTTTAACTCATCTTCAATATTTTCAAATTTGTTATCTACCAATACTTTTACAAGTTCACCAATATCTGCCCTATAACCAAAGGCCATATCAAGTTCTTTACGCAAAGACTTATCACCTTTAATTGCCCATGACATTGCATCTAATAATGTTTTTTCACTCATTCCAATTCTTAAAGTACCAACAATTATTCTTGAAATATATTTTACACTTAGTGGGTCACTTGATAACATTAAGTTTAAGTACGCCGACATTTTTTTTTCCTGTGAGCCAGCCCCCCCAGATTCTGCAATCACTTTTAGTAAATCAAAAACTTCAGAGACTTTTAATTCTTTAGGAGAGTAGTTAAAACTATCTAAATTTAATTTGTTTGATTCTTTTTTATACTTTTCCCAATTAATAAGAATGTCTTCAGCCATTAAGCCCACATCACCTTTGGATTTGTAAATTTCTAAAGCTTTATCTTCATTTAAAACAACTGAAATTGCTTTAATCATTAGTTTTAACGAAAAGTTAAACTCAAGGGGAATATACTTTGGTGCAAGTCTACCTTGTAATAAATACATTGCCGGCTTTACACTTGTAGAATCTAATAGGCGTAAAAAATCAGCAGTTTTTACCGTCATTTCATTACGGCTACTGATTTGTTCTAGTTCAGAAAGAAATTGTGCGAATGTTTTAAAATTCATTTATTAAACACTTCCGTTTGCAACTGTGTCTAGAATATTAACACCTATTATTCTTAATATTAACACGCTAAATACTAATACTGCTATTCCAGTAATTGTAGCAATTAACTGAGTCCTTGCGCCTTTAATCTTTTCTGTATTCCCTTGCTGGTAAAGAATCCCAACATACACCATTTGTAATAGAGCAACTCCGCCCATAACACCTAAAGCTATTCTTATTAGACCAGTTATAATGCCCGTTGGAGTAGGATCAACACAACCTATTGCCGTATAAATCCCACCAGTATCAAAACACTGTTTGTATAAAGCTTGATTTGTGGCATCTTCTAGCAAGTAACCTCTTGTTATATCGGGAGTTCCTAAAAGAGTTTCATCTCGTACAGCTCCAGCTCCAGCACAGTACCTAACAAAGCCTGCGCTTTCGTTTATGGGTGTAGTAGGGTCATCAGTTGCACCAGAGTCTGCTGTTGAGGTTCCTATAACATCTCCCGTAGAATAACATCTTCCGCAGTTAGGACCTGCAGCGTCGTAAATATTTGCATTTTCAACACCACCAATTCCACCACCTTCCTGAATTGTACATTGAGAATTGGCTGGACATCTTTCCGGAGCAGAGGTTCTTGCTCCTACAGCTAAACCAACTGGTGATGATGGCCCTAAAGGTAAACCCAAAGTCGGATAATTTGCTGGACCAGCACCAGTAACATATAAGATTGCTTCTGGACCACTACCTGAAGCAATGGCTTGATTTAGTTGGTCAAAAGTACCTGTGTAGTCTGGAGGATTAACACCAGACCACGGAGCCGTATCTGCTGCACCACCTCCAGCAACATAGGCACAACCTGCACCTTCTTTCCAGTAAGTAGCTCTTTCGCCACCTCTTCCGGGTTTACAACAAATTGCTCCTTGAGTAGCAAGTGGGTTTGATTGAGATGAATTACCAACTAAATTGTAGCCAGTTGGGCAACAGCCATAAGGACGGCTCCAGCCAACAACGTTAAAACCTACAGGAATTTGTTGTGCTCTCCAGGAAGTTGGACACACTTTTGGAATAAAATTTATATTTGTTGTACCAACACCATCTCCCCTATATTCATATCTGCTTAAGTATTGTGATCCTTGGGCACCACTTTCTTCATCTCCAACCCAAACCTCTATCATTTGATTTAATCCAGGGGGAAGACACATATCGGCAATTGTTTTATTTTCAAAGCCTGCAGTCCCAGCAATGGATGTAGCAAGATCCGAACTACTCATCCCATAAAACTGTAGGTTAGCCTGACTTAAGTTTGTATATCCACCTGAGCAAGTTGAAGGGACTGTAATACAACTGTTCCCTCGTTCTACTACTTCTGCAGCACACAGGTTATTTAAAATCGGACTTCCCGCAGGCGCTATTGCAGTGTAAACCGGAACTGTAAGTAGAAGTAAAAGAACAATTTTTAGTTTTTTCATATTATTAAGATTCTATTCTTTTTAGTGCATCAACAAAAATAGTAAAGCTTGCCTGTCTCCCATCTTCTAAAACAGCCCTTCCTTTAAATATAAAGATAGGCGAAACAAAGCCATTCCAAGTATCACGTTCATAATAACCCAAAGTAGTTCTTGTTGCATCTGCTATAAAACTCCTTACAGCTAAATTACCATAAGTTTCGAGTGGGTTACCATTTTCGGGGAGCAAATATACTAGAAAACCTTTGTTTGATTGAGCTTTAGCCCAAGCCTCTGTTAAATTAATAATAGGGTAAACACCTTTAGTTACACCTCTTGTTGAGTATTCAAAATCGGTAAATTTTAAACTGAAAATATCCCTATCTACTTTTGAACCATTATTTCCTACAATTAATCTGACAGCTCCGGAACGTGGATCAGAACCATATACATTTCCAAATAGAGGAGCAGGAATTGCAGACAAAATTGCTTTATCATTTGTAATTTTCTCCAAATCTACTTTGGTTTTTGGCTGTGCTAATAATAAATTTCGGTATACTTCAACAAATACAAACCTTGCTTGTGTATCTCTTTCAGGTTTAAAAAATGCTCCCGCATTATTCAAATCTGCAGGAACATATTCTACGTATGGTCCACTTAATGCAGAGTTATTTGAAAAATCTAAGTTACCCACAATACTTGCACCAATATTTATATAATCGTTTAAATTTCCGAGAGTTTTTACATCTATATTATTAAAATAATCTGTACTTAAATCCCATAGTTGAGTGGTTTTATTAAATCTCAATGTTTTAGTACCCTCAGAACCTACCCAAGTGTATTGATCATCCTGGTATGTACATCGGTCAGCCTTAATGTTTTCCTCAAAATATTGATCTGCTGATATACATTCACTTTTAAAGCCTAGTTTTCCGGCGGTTACTACAGCATCTTCAACTGTTGTAAGTTTTTCCCTTGGTTCTTCCACTTTATATACATAAGCAGTATCTGGAAATTTTGATATAAGTTGATTGTTTATTCTATCAATGGAGTAGTTTGGTTTAGTACTCTCATTAATTTTTATAGGGTCTATAAGAATAGGAGGTACATTTTTTAATGCGAGATCTGCAGGTATATAGTAACTGAACTGGACACTATTACCACCCGGTGCACTTACAAATAACTTTGAAATACCATCCCATACAATTACTAAAACCGCAAAGATTACAAACCCAAGAATTATTTTTCGGCCTGTTCCCGCGGACTCATACAATGTCGCCATAAATTTATTTTAAGATATCTAAAATAAGTATAGTTGAATATTATTAAAATATGAAGTTTCTAGTGAACAAAACATAAAAATTGAAGCTTTAATTCAATTTAAAAATAGGTGATAATGATTTAAACTTTAGATAGTTAAATTAAGAAGCTCTATGTCTAACGCAAATACCAATTACAATAATATGCCATCACCAGAAGGAGGGGTACCGCAACCAGCTCCTTATTATTACGAACAACCTCAACAAGCCTATGAGGAAGTTACAACTACAACCACTACGACAACTACAGCATCCCCATCGGGAGGTAAAAAAAAGTTTATTATTATTGGATTAATTATTTTTGGAGTAATTCTTCTTGTAGTTTTGCTTTTATCTTTATCTAGCAGGGGTGGAGGGGGTGCTACCAACAATACCACCACTTCAAAAAATGTAAGCTTACAGTTTAGAGGAGCATTTATTCCAAGCGACGCAATGCAGTCTTTAATAGATGACTATCAAACTTTAAATCCTAATGTAAAAATTGAATATGCCGATAAGTGGCCAGAAGGCTCATTTACCGATGCTTCTCAAATATATAAAAGCGAAATCAATAGAGTCCTGAGAGAAAATGACAGTGTTAACATTCCAGATATATATATGGTAAATAATAGCTGGGCTGGGGATTATGAAAAATATTCAAAAGCAAGTACAAATTTAGACTATGCCACATTCAGTAGTATTTTCTATCCTGCTGCTGCAACTGACTTTGCCCACGATGGTAAAAGTGTATATGGAGTTCCCCTTTGGATGGACACCTTAGCAATTTTATACAATAAAGACATACTTTCATCAAAATCAATACAGGAACCTTCAACTAATTGGGTTGAATTTAAAAAACAGGCTCAAACATTAACCTCCAAAGAAGGTGGTACAACTAAAGTTGCAGGTTTTGCTGCTGGTAATATGGAAAATGTTTCTTATGGTTTTGAATTAGCAAATATATTACTTCTACAAAATGGAGTGGAATTTTTAAACCCACAAGGTCAGCCTGTTTTTGCTACATATAATGAAGCATCTCCAGCAATTCAATATTTTCAAAGTTTTCAAAAAGATTCTAATTCAACTTGGAATACACAAATGCAAAACGACTCTGCTGCATTTTTAGAAAGTAAAGTTGCTATGATTGCATCTACAAGTTACAGATATCGAGATATTTTAAAATATAATAAAGGATTTAATATTAATTTAAATATCGGAGTATCTCAGATTCCACAAATTACGGGTCAAAGCCAAGAAATAATTAACTTTGCTGACTACTGGGGTGCTATGGTATCAGATTCAAGAGGAAATGCATCGTATGCATGGGATTTCCTTAAATGGTTAACTCAACCTGAGCAATTAAGAAAACTAAGTGATAATATTGCAACATCGACATCATCATTTGGATTGCTATACCCAAGAAAAGATATGGCACAAATATTATTAACGGATCCTGACTTAGCAGTATTTAATGAATCTTTACCTTTTGCGCAAAGTTGGTATATGGTAAATGGAACTAAGGCCAGAGAAGAATTTGCTGATATTATTAATGGCAGTGGGACTGTAAATCAGTCACAGGTAACGCAGCTACAAACAAAAATTCAGACTATAATAACAAATAAAGGTCAGATTTGATTTTGATGAAAAAACTCTTTTATATAGCTCTGCTAATAAATTTTCTATTGGTTCCTTTTCAGTATATTGTTGCTGAAAGTTTCGCAGATGCAGATGATATTTTTAAAGTTTTAACCCCAACACCTAATAGTAAAGTTGGTGGAAATATTAATATCGAGTGGAGTTCTTTTGATGATGATCAAACTACTATTCCTTATTATGTAGAGCTATTAGATGGATCCACATGTAAAACTACTTCTTTTGGAAGAATTAACACAAATTCTGCCAGTACCTCAAGCCAGTCAATAAATAATAAAATATCTTGGGATACACATAAAACAATATCTACCCAAAGCCTAAATGACGGGAATTATTGTTTACAGATTTGCTCCGCTTTTAAAAATACGAATCTTTTTTATTCAATATGTAATTCAAGAAATATTACGGTTGTAAATGTTAACAAGTTACGTACAATAACTTCTGCACCATCATTTTTAACAATAAATGAAAATGAATTATGGCAGTATCAAGTAAAAGCCTCAGATGTAGATAGTGACAGTTTAAAATACTACCTTGTATTTGCTCCAGACTTTTTGGAAATTAATGGAACGACAGGATTAATTAAAACAAAAGAAAACAACTTACGAATTTCTGGGGATTTAACTGTGGCAGAGTACAGAGTTGTAGTAGGGGTGGATGATAAAGTTAGTGGAACAACTACGCAAGAATTTACTATTAGAATTGAGAAGGGAAGAAATCCTAATCCAGCTAACCCTAATGGTGGTTCAAGTTCTGAGCCGCCAACAACAAATCCACAAAATACCCCTGCACAAATATCATTTAATACACCAAAAGAAAATGATGAGTTAAAAGGTGTTCAGAACTTTGTTGATTGGTCAATATATGACCCCGATGGTATTCAGGAAGTTACTTTAAACTATTCTGAAGATTTAGAAACTTGGACAGAAGTAATTTCTAAGGCAGAGGATAACTTTTCAAGGTATTCATGGGATGTAAGTGGAATAGAGGATGGAAAATATTATTTGCAACTTAAAGTTAAAGATAAAAAAGATGAAGTTGTTGCTAAAACATCTAAACCTTTTTATGTAAAAAATTCAGAGGAAAATCAAACCACAACTAAACCATTAATAATAAATATAAAACCTGAAAATACAAAATCAATTGATGAAAGCCCAGCAAATATAACTGGGGACTTTGCACCTGCGGAAGGTGAGGAAATAGATGTGGATTCCTTTAGATTAACTTTAAATGATAAAGACTTAACTCAAGATTGTGTAAAAAATGAAGCTGGTTTTCAGTGTACAGTTAAAGATAAGTTATCGGAGGGTAATCATCAAATAATAGCTGAGATTAGTGATTTAAATGGAAATAGTGGCACATTTGAAAGTAGTTTTAACTTTAAACAAAGAACTGTAGTTGTTAGCACTCCTTCTGGAAATTCAAATTCAGCAATTATTATTGTTGCTTTAATACTTTTACTAATTGTATTAATAGGTTTACCTTGGTTCTTTATTGGTTACTCCAAAAGAAGGCTTAAAAATGCAACAAAACAACCTGTACATATAAATATTGATCCACCTAACTACGCTTATCCACAGGCAACTGTAACCATACAAAATCAACCTGCATTTGTTCCTACACCAGTAGTTGCTCCTCAGCAACAAGACCAGTCTAAAAATTTTAGCGATTTTATGAGTAACTATAGCTTTAATCAACCACAACAATCTGTATTACCTCAGCCGGTTGCTGTTCAACAAGAGCAGAAAAAGATTGGGGAGGTTAAACCTCAAAAACCAATTGCTCCAAAGACATCTATTTCGGATTCATTCAAAAATTTAAAGAGTAAGGTTTCTTCCTTTATTCCAAAGGCAACAGAGGACAACATAAAACATGAAAGTAAACCAGTGGAGGTATCCAATAATCCCACCTTGGGACAGAATATACAAATGGCTTATTCAGGAGGAACTTCAGCAACAAAAACACCTGAGGAGACATTTGTTGAGCCAAAAATTGTAGACGAACCAATTGTACTACCATCACAACCCCAAGTTATGGAGCCGGTAAAATCATTACCAGCTTCTCAACCTGTAAAACCCCCTGTAATCAGTGATACTTATGTAACACCAACAGTTGCAGATCAAAGCGAAGAAGAATTAAAAAGAATGTACCCTGAATTGTATGGAACTGGAATGCTTCAGCCTGAACCTCAAGCGACTAATCCTACAGCAAGTGCCCCTGGCGACTATTATGAACCTACTCCAAAAGACTAAAACTTATAGCTGGCAACAAGATTCTTTACTTTTCGACCTTTTAGGTATATAATTAATATATACAGCTACTTAACAATCAGACCAAGGGGAACGATGGACGAAATTCGGAATTGGGGCAGCCAGGCTATAAACGATGCTAAGGTAATCATTCAATTTTTAGCGGCGCAATTGATCTTGTGGTGGAACTCTCTACCGCAAAATCACGCTCTTGCAGCTATTATTGCCATCGCAGCCGTGATGGTAGTTGATTATTTGTATCGTGCTGGGAAGCTCGATATGGCAGCTATCAATACACGAGTTGCTGGAATTACCGGATCTACACTATGGCATTACCAAAAAGCGCGCGTTCAGGGAGTTTACTTCCCGAATGCTATATTCACGTTGATAGTAATGGGACCAATCCTGTTTTTTGCTTCGGTATTTGTTATCGGAGGCAAAGACCCAGATAAGATTGGGATCGACTTTGTGCTTATAATTCTGCTGCTGATAGGGCGCACTCTTGCCAATCTAATTTGCGAGATTCTGCCACGAAACAGATTTCTGCGTGGATTAGGTAGACTCGTAATCCTTGGACTGAGCTTGTACTTTAGTGTGGTGGCAATCGCCACACTTCTGTTACCAGTCTAGCTGTAAGGGGAGCAACTATTGCTCCCCTTCAACTTTTTTAACATTAAATTTGTTATAATAAATTAATTAACAACCATAAAATGAGAGTACCAGGAACAAATATTCCACTTATACTAGACACCAGTAAAGAAGAGCAAGATCCTACAAAGAAAAAAGGAGAGATGATGCCAGCTAGATTTAGGGTTGGCCCAGTAGGGATTGCAACTGGTTCAGTTGAAAGTAGAAGAAAAATGGCCGAAAATATGGGGCAATATATTACCCCAGAGCTTTGGGATTTAATGACTGCGATGCACAAGAAAGGCAAGAGAATGGAAGGTGTTAGTAATTTTCTTGGGAATTTAGCTACATATGCCGGTACAGAAGCAATTGTTTCCACAGCTGCTGCTATAGCAGTGCCTGGTTTAGGACTACCTGCAGTAGCACCATTCTTAGCTGTAAAAAGAATTCATGATATTAGTATTGCTAGAAGAAGCGAATTATCTAAATCTCCAAATAGATGGGCAAAACCAGCACTACATTTATACAATACTGCTTTTAGCCCATTAGATTTAAGTTTTTACGGAATGTATAAAACTATGTCTGCATTTAGTTCAATCTGGAGAGGTAATGGCCCTGTTGCAGACTTTGTTGTTAGGGTAGGAGACTTAGATAAAGATTTATCAAATATTAAAGTAGTTGACGGTGGGTTTGTAAATAAAGCTTTAAATTTTGGACAAAGATTAACTGATTCATTGACATTTGGTGCAACTGCGTCACCTCAAAAAAGCGCGGCTTAAAAAATGGATAATTCCAGCTTAACCACACAACATGAAAGTGAAAGGTTACTCTCTAAATTATTAGAAAATATTGAGAGGAACTTAAAAGATGTTGAATATTTTAATTTATTCAACTACTTCCATCTTGATTCTATAGTAAAGATAAACAATTCTCATACGCCCAACCTTGCTACCACAGACAATCTTGAAGATAAAATATTATCCACCTTCGAAATTATAGGTACTTTACATCTAACAAAAGAAGAATTATTAGATTTTGGCAATGATCAACTATTTTTAAGTAAGATTCGCCAGAGAGAATTAATAAATAAAATTTTGGTTTTTCTCTTAAATAGAACGACACACAATAATATTCAGCAAAAATTATTATTAATTCTCCAATTTCTACAGTCAAACGAATATGACGAGGAATTTATGAAATTCCTTCAAAGCATAAAAGTTGATACAGTAAATTTTGTTAAATATATTAACTATTGTAAATCCGAAGTAGAGCAATTAATTTATATTATGAAATTTGAACAGGACCCTGGTCAAATTTTCTACTACTATATAAATGAAATTCAAAAACTTGCTTTTAAATTACTAACTACTAAAGAGAATAGGGAGAAGTATATTTATCAATACATTTCGTCGTTAGCGTCAAAACAAGATATTTCTACATTCAGAAGTATAAATGATCGATTTTCCTTAATATCTATAGATTACCTAGATAAAGAAAACTTAAGTCAATTTTTAACACCTATTGATAAGGAAGAATTAACAAGCTTACGCCAGACTATTACTGATGTATATAATAAATATTTGTCATTAGTTGGGCAAAGCAAACTGCGTGAATTTTTATTTTTGATAGGTTACTTTGATACAAGGGACTTAGTAAACTTAGTCAATTTGTCTTTGATGTCATTACCTGAAACGAATTATTTATATTCGTACAATCGCACTCAATTGTTACTTGATAATTTTAAAGCGGAAGATATACAGCAATTGAAAAATCTTTATACGACTAATATAGATATTAATTTAAGATTTGAAAATTTTTATAAAACCGTTGAGTCGATGGTAAATAATAGTCAGGACAATAAAATTATAGAAGTGCTGCACGGTTTGTCTGCAACAGTTAGTAAACTTGTTACAGACTATGACCTTGATTTCTTTGTTGAAGATAGTGAAGGTAGATTATTAATTAATTTTATTTGCGAACTTTCTTCTAAAAACACTATTTTCAAACTTGAAGATGCATTTGAAGGTAACTTTGATGAAACACTTGATGGCAATAACTCTGTAATTGAAATTGCAGATAAAATAGTTAGCCGAATAGAAAACAAACAATTATCAAGAATTGAAACCGCAAAATACTTAGTAAATATATCAGATAACGAAATAAATGCCTTAAGAGTAAAAAGATTAAGTAATCTTTTATCAATTGCATTACGTGAAGCCAAAACTTTTGAGGCTATAGAAAAAGACAGTCAAGGAATAATTTCTCAAGTATTCTTTTTATATCAATTATTAAACCCAAAAGGGATAGACGAAGACTTTGTTGATACAATGTTAAATTTAGATCAAAAAAAAGATGAGGAGATAGACTTAGAATTACAGAAAATTTTTAAATACTCCATTAGTAAATATCAAACTTTAATTTCAAAAATCGGATCAAATCTAAACTCCCGAAAATTTTCATGGCTTGATATATTAAAACTAGAGAATAAGAAAGATATGGCTATAAACTTAAACGCATATCAACAATTAATATCCTTACTAAGGTTACTCGGCTATAAGGTACAGTTTTATGAAGATGGTAATTTCTTTGCTCAGAACAAAATTACCCTTTTGAAAAGCTATTTAAATGGATATAAGGTGATTGATTATTAAAATCACAAATTTAGGGGATTCTATTTTAAGATAGTTTTACACTAACTCTAAATGCTTTAGTCTCAATACCATTACTACCATCTGCAACTTTAACCGCAACTTTTTTAGTTCTCACATCATAACCAGACCTTAACCTTGCATATGCAGAAGTTGGAGAGTTATTTGCAGCGTTTAACTCATTTCCGAATAGTTCAACAACATTTGTAGCATAAACAGTATAAGGTACATCGAATGAATTATCACCCTTTGGAGCTTCGTTTAGGCCTGCTGTATTAATCACAATGTAGAACGGAGAAGATCCTGCTTTAAGGGCTGGAGTAACACCTACTGGGGTCATTCCTGTAGTCCAACCATTGCTATAACCTGTTGAACTTTTTGGATCTTTGTATTCATAATCATTACCGAACGCTTCAATAAGGGTACCTCTTACTCCTGTGCTACCTTTTCTGACGTTATCAACTATAATTTTACTGTCATCAAATACATCAATATTTGGATCTCTTGTAGTTTTAGTTTTAGCAAAATCCAATGTAATTGGTGTTTTAATAGTAACACCTGTCCCTTCAACCTTTGCTTTAAATGTACCAGTAGCAATGTCAATTGGAGCATGACTTGGCGCACCAGTTACAGGAGCTACTGCACCTCCAGGTAGAAGAATTCTACCTGTAGCATTTTCGTATCTATATCCAGATGAGTTAATTAATGATGGAACTTCTGTTCTAGAAATTGTAATTGCTACTTCATCGAAGATAAACTTAGGTGCACTACCAGCCAACTCTCCTTGAAGTCCTACACCAGTTCCAGTTCTATCTCCTGCTAAACCTACAGAGCTAATCTTAGCCTGAGCTGCTGCCATTTTAATAGATCTAAGTGCTGGATTTGTTTCTCTTTTAGCATCTTCTAGATCTGCCTTATAATCGTCAAGTTTTCCAGCAAGGCCTCTTCTTGTTTTGTTTCTATATGAGTTGTAGTTTGTTTCGGGATTAATACCTCTTGCCCTATCTAGTGTATCTCTTAAGGCTGTATTTGCTCTAAATGGTGAGTAAGCTGTATTTTTAATACCACTTGCACCAAGCCTAGTAGCTCTTGCAGCCAATGCAGGTGCCGTTTTAAACATAACCTTTCTACTTTCATTAAATGAATCGATTGGTGTTGTAAGGAACTTAGGCAATGGATTATTTGCACCTAAGGAATCGTCAATTGACTTTAATGTACTTGGAATCGAAAAATAAATTCCTAAACCAATTAGAGTTAAAAGCAACTGCGTCATTTCGTTACTTCCAATTCCAATAGATCTAAGACCAATTAATGGCGGATTAAAGCTAGCACTAGCAAAAGTAGGAACATCATTTAAAAAGTCCTGACTTGTAAATATTATAGTTAATAAGAACATTGCGTAGGTTACTATATATGCTAAAGCGGCTGCTAACATTACCTTTGCATACTGCATAATGCTTTTTGTTCCATTACCTGGAATTGCAACGGTTGCAAATATAAATGGCGAAATAATAGGGTAAAGGATTATTGTCATGTACTTTTTAAACAGAGCGACAAATATTTGAAGTCCTATCCACATGGTTACAATCGAAATAAAGAATTGAACAATATCTCCAACCCATGTAAAGTCAGCAGGATCATCAGAAGTTTGCCCCGTAATTAAATTAACAATACTTCCAATAGCAAGAAATATTACATTACCATTTAATCCAGATACCTGACCAACGTCCTGGCCAATTGCCCCAAAAGTTGAAGACACATTAATTCTATCTCTAGCTCTTAACCAATCTACCCTAATATCATCTGGGTAATAACCTCTATCTGGAGTAGGAGTTTCATTACCTAAAGGTCCTTTGTACAGATTTTCGTCAACACCTGAATTTGTATATAGTGTATTCCCAGGCGACCCTGGAGCACCAATTAAAAATGCATGTACAGCATTTGTACCCACAGTTATAAAGTCTATAAATAGACCCGAAATTGCATAACTTAATGGAACTAAAATCATTGCAAGTGCAATAGCAGGAATGGCATTTTGTACCGTAACTTCTACACTACCCGAAAGTCTTTGTCTAAACATAATTGCAAAAGCAATTATTATTACAATTATTAGTAAAAAGCCATATACAACTCTAACTGACCAACTCCAAAAATTCTGTATTGGTTTTAATAAGGAAAATCCTGTACCGCCTGGAGAATAGTACGCTTCTCTTGTGTCTACAGTTCCATCTGGTGTTACTGCCGCTTGTGCCGAGACTGTATTAAAATGGGTTAGTGCATAAACTTTATCTTGAAAGTAATCTACAGCACTTATTGGTCTTTGATCTATAAGAGTTCCATTCAAATTGGCAATAGCATCTACTGCATTAAACGTTGGAGGATTAATAGTATCTATGTATGCTAAATCTGAAAGCTTGTTACATTCTAGACCAATATCTATACAATCTGACTTAGTTGTAGAAAATGACTTACTAGAAAGGGGCCCATTATCATTGAATTGATTTATTAAATTACCTACAAATCCAGCATTCTTTGATACTCCTTGAGGTGAATTTTCCTTATCGACTCTTATATATAGGTTACTTGCTCCTGCGCTAGGTGTGTATGCCTTAGCTTCGGTTCTAAGAAAAACTGCAGAATTGAATACAAATAGTACTAACAGTAGTAGCGTAAAATATTTCTCGTTTTTTAAAACCTTAAGTAATGCGTTCAACTTTTATGTTTAACCTAATATCGTAAGTATAAATGAATAGAAAAAGCCTTGCAAGTTCAAATTTAACAAAGCGATTAATGATAAAATCCCTATATGAAAATTTACACAAAAACCGGTGATAAAGGAGATACAGGAATTGTGGGGGGTAGAATTAAAAAAAATTCAATTATAATAAATACAATTGGTAATTTTGACGAGTTGAATGCTTCTTTAGGAGTTGTAATTTCTCTTAATAAAAATTTAAATACTCAAAATTTTAAAACCTTAATTGATGCTCAAAATATCCTTTTTTGTATAGGCAGTATTATTAGTGGGACCGATATTGAATGCGATTTTACAAAAAAAACAAGAGACTTAGAAAAAGATATTGATTTAATGAATTTAGAACTGGAAGTACTTACTAGATTTATTTTACCAGGAGGATCTGTTTTGAGTGCAAATATTCATTTATCCAGAACTATTTGCAGGCGGGCTGAAAGACAATTAACTGCCTATATTAATGAGTTTAATAATGAAAAACCAGAAACAATGAATATTAATACAGCCAAGCTACCTTATATTCAAAAGTACATAAACAGACTCTCTGATTATTTATTTGTTTTTGCAAGATATAAAAATAAACAAAGTAAAATAGAAGATATTTACTGGAACAAATCAATTGATTAATGCTTACTGCTATTAGATAATTAAAAAATATTAAAAAATTATATGGAATCACCAAATATTATAGGGTTGAGTAGCGACGAAGTTGCTAATAAAAGAAAGCTTGGTTTAACTAACGAAGTTATTGATAGCTATACTCCAACACTAGTAAGTATATTTAGAAGAAATGTATTCAGTCTTATTAATATAGTGATTTTCCCACTATTAATAGTATTAGTTATTTACGAACTATATCGTGATGTTTTGGCTTTCTCAACATTTTTAATAATAAATACTGTAATCTCTATTCTTGACGAAACTAGAAATAAAAAGCAATTAGAAAAACTAAAAAGTGAATTTCAACAAAGAGTAACAGTAATTAGAGATGGTAAAGAAGAGGAAATTGCAACTGTTGATATTGTAGAAGGAGATTTTATAAGAGCAAAAGAAGGGGAAGGAGTTATTGCAGATGGTGAAGTAATTATTGAAAACTATTTACAAATAGATGAATCTGCTCTAAATGGGGAGTCCAACTATATACGAAAGGACAAAGGGGAAAAGATTTATTCAGGAAGTTATATTATTACTGGAAATTGTATATATAAAGTTTTAAGTGTAGGTAAAAATAACTATCTAAATAAACTTGGTTCAGAGGCTGTAAAAATTAAAGAGAAACGAAGCCCTATGCAAAAAAATGGTAATAAGATTATTATTTTTTTAGTTATTGCTGCATTAGTAATGGGTGTTAGCAACTTTTACACTTCCGGTTTAAGTAATACTCCAATAGAACAAAGAATACTAGGTTTAACAACCGTTATAAGTTTGATAATTCCTCAAACTTTAATATTTTTATTCACTCTTACATTTACAATTTCAATTACAAAACTTTATAACAAAGGAATTCTAGTTCAAAAGGGAGGAAGTATAGAGGATTTATCTAATATAAATGTAATTTGCTTTGATAAAACTGGAACTATAACTACTAATGAAATGACACTCGTCAAAACTGAGTACTTTAATTTAGAAGAAAATATTGTTGGTGAATTCTACAATTCAGTACAGGATAAGCTTGTGAGTATTAATAAAACACAGGAAATAATAAATAAATATTTTAATAATAAATCCAAACAACAAGTTACCGACTTTGATCAAGTACCGTTTACTTCTAAAAATAAATACAGCCTTGTAAGTGCAAAAATAGGAAGTGAATATAAGACTTTGATATTTGGCGCATACTCAATGTTAAGTATAAATATTGACAACTCTGTTAGCTCAAAAATTGAAAATTATGTAAAAGATGAAGAAAGTAATGGCAATCGAGTTTTGGTCGGATTGTTTTACACCAGCCAAAACAGATTAGTTGACACTAGCAAAAGGGACTTTAATCTAAACAACAGCTTTGAAGATATTATTAAACAAAAAACAAATGGGGCAGTAGTATTTACAATTGAAGAAACTTTAAATCCTGGCATTAAAACAATTCTTGAAGATTTAAAAAAACAAGATATCCAAGTCAAAATTATTTCTGGAGATAGTATGCAGTCTGTAAGTAGAGTAATGCAAAAGCTGGGATTAGCAACAAATGGTATTGTAGATTTATCGAGTAATAAAACTGACTTAAAAGAATTAGTAAATAGCAATGATATTTTTACACGGGCTAAGCCTGAAGATAAATTAACAATTATAAAAGCTTTACAGGCTACTGGTCATAAAGTTGCAATGGTAGGGGACGGGATAAATGATGTACTTTCTTTAAAAGCCAGTGATGTTTCTATTGCAATGGAAGGTGGAGCTAAAATTGCGAGGGAAGTTTCGGATATAGTTTTACTTAACAATGACTATCAAAAAATTCCAATGATATTTTATGAAGGAGAAAATATCATTTTCAATTTAAAAACAACAACTAAAATGTTTTTAGCTAAATCAATTTTCGCAATACTAACGGCTATTTATTTTACCTTACAACAAGCAAGATTCCCATTAGACCCATCTTCAACTTTAATATTTAGTTTTTTGGGAGGAAGCGCACCTAGCTATGTATTAATATTTACCAGACAAAAAGTCACCAATACACTAAGTTTCTTTAGAGATGTACTAAGCAGCTCAATACCTGCAGCGACATCAATATCTATAGTATTTATCGCATTTTATAATTATCTAAGGAATTTGAATTTTACTTTTATTCAAATAAACTCCTCTTTAATAATATTATTGCTATCATTAACAATAGGATTTTCTTTATTTTTGATTTGGGAAGCTAAAAAGTTAAAAAACATTTTTGCTGTAGGCTTCTTTTATATATTAGTAATGTCAATTGGAACATTCCAAACTCTTTTACCTTTAAACGCAGCTAGCAGATCTCCAGAGGAATTAGGAGTGTTAATAACTATATTAAGCCTTGGTGCGATTATATTATCCTTTGTTTTAATAAAAATTATAAACCCAGCTAAATTATTTATTAAAGTATTAATAGTTGCAGGAAGTATATTATTGCTTGGAGGAATTTCATTTTTTCCTTTTCAAACTTATTACAGTGTTACGAGCATTCCAGCAGAAATATATGCTCGAATAAATATTCTTGCATTGGTAACTATACCGGTAATAACTTTACTGAGCTATGTAGTTAAAAATTCATTTCAAACGAGAAACGGAGAGATGCTTGAAGAAGTATTAGGAGAAGAAATAGAAATAGAGGAATAATTTATATAGTTGCTAGGTGCTAGAATAAATAGCAGTGAATTAGGTAGAATTCCTGAGCTGTACCGCAACGGTAACTTGAATAAAGAAGTACCATCCTAATTATCAACCCGCGCAGGAAATCTTATAAATTCCTGGCAGAAATTTATTTTTTATCTTTAAATCAATGAAAATTTTCTTTTTTGGAATCTGGGGTATTTTAGCTGCCTTAATAATACTAGTAATGGGAGTTTTGGGTGTAATAATTATTAATAATGGTTCAGATGTATTACCCTCTAGTTCACAATCCTCTCAAAATGATTATTTATCACAGACATTAGCAATTAGAGTAATTCAAACTGCAAGTTTAGAAAAAAATTATAATTATGATTTTAATTTACATCAAACAGATAGTTTATTAGATTTGTTCAATACTTTAGATTTTACAAGTAATGAGTTTAGTGTTGTATGCAAGGACTTTGATTTTGGAAAAATGATTACAACGGTAAATGGCTATACAGCTAATAACAACGAATTTTGGAATCTTAAATTGAATGGCCAGGATGCTCAAGTAGGAATAAGTGAATTGGTAGTTAAACCTGGCGATAAAGTTGAGTTAATCTTGACCAGCCTATAATGAAAAAAAACTTAATAGCAATATTAAGCAGAACAGTTTTTCATATTAATAATAATGTGGAATTCATAACAGCCTTTACATTAGTTTGTGCCTACTTTATTAAATCTAAAAGATACGCAATCATTACCCCTTTAGCTGCATTAATTATTTCCGACTTAATTATTGGTAATACAAATATTATTCTATTTACTTGGAGTGGATTTTTAGCTGCTGCTGTTTTAGGTTTTGTGTTAAAACGATGCACTATTAAAAATCTATTGGTTGTCTCAGAGTTAGGAGCAATAATATCTACTTTAGTATTCTTCTTCTGGACTAACCTAGGTGTGGTAATTCTTAGTAATATGTATACAAAAGATTTATCGGGTTTACTTCAAAGCTATACTAATGGTTTACCTTTTTTGTTTAACCAATTAATAGGGAATATTATTATTGTACCTCTAGTATTTGTGGCATTTGATTACTTTTATAACAATAAGAAACTAGGAGATTTAGATTTAGCTGAAAATTAAAATTACATATTACCGTACCCGTATCAAATAGCCTGCACTATAATTCTAGACAGTAACCTTTCCATTAGATATAATTAGGCAACAATTTAAAAGCGTTGAATGGGAAGAAAGATTTAAGTTTGCAATAGAGAGGTGATGGCTGGTGAAAATCACTCAAACACAAATCCCTGCAGCCCATGAGCTGGATAGCGAAGAGTTATCCCGGACTAAACCGTAAAAAGATAAGAGTCCTTTTAAGCCTAGACTAAAGGGAGAATTAAGGTGGTACCACGGTTAAAGCCGTCCTTAACATTAATTTATTTTAGTGTTGAGGACGGTTTTTTTTATTTTAAATAACTAATATGAAAACATCAAAACAGATTCGAGAGGATTTTTTTAAATACTGGACAGAGAGTCCAAGAAACATGAAGGTTGTTCCAAATATGTCTTTGGTACCAAATGTAGATTCCACATTGCTTTTTGTAAACTCAGGAATGTTTCCACTTGCTCCATATTTAGGTGGTCAGCCACATCCACTTGGCACAAGGCTAGTAGATTTTCAAAGATGTTTGAGAACTAACTATGACGAGATGATTGAAATTGGAGATAACAGACATACGTTAATGTTTGAAATGATGGGAGACTGGAGTTTAGGTGACTTTTTTAAAGAGGAACAAATTCCTTGGATATTAAAATTCTGGGTTGAAATTTGCGGCTTAGACCCTCGCAGAATATATGTAACTGTATTCGAAGGCGATGTGGACGCACCAGTAGATACCGAGGCAATTGAGATTTGGCAAAAGGCATTTAAAGAATATGGAATAGATGCTGAATTAGCACCTAACATTACAGACGTACCAAAAGATTTAGAAGCTGGTAAAACTCATAAGTATAGAATTTTTAAATATCCTAAAAAAAAGAATTGGTGGGAAAGGGCTCATGCTAAAGGAGAACTTGGTGGACCGACTTCGGAAATGTTTTACGACCGAGGAGCAATAGATGTAGTTCAAGATGAGTATCATGTAAATGACGACTCTGGAAGATTTATTGAAATCGGTAACAATGTTTTTATGCAGTACAAATTAGATGAAAATCTAAAATGGCAGCCATTAGCTCAAAAAAATATTGATTTCGGGGGAGGATTTGAAAGGGTTGTAATGTTAGTTCAGGGTAAAAATGACATTTTTGAAACGGATATTTATATGCCAATAATCCAAGAAATTGAAGGGTTATCTGGCAAACAATACAAAACAGATAATAAAGATAATGAATATACCGCGAACTTTAGAGTAATTGCTGACCACGTTAGAGCTGCAACTTTTATATTAGCCGATGGTGTTAGTCCATCTAATAAAGATCAAGGCTATATTTTAAGAAGGTTTATTAGAAGACTTGTAAGATTTGGTAAAAAATTAGGAATTGAAAATGATTTTATTGCTACCGTTGCGCAAGTAGTTATTGAAAATATGAGTTATGCGTATCCTCATCTTGAAGAAAATAGAGCTGATATTTTAGAGAAAATTTCTAAAGAAGAGAAAGTATTTAAACAAACTCTGGATAAAGGCCTTAAACATTTGCAAAAAATAATTCAAGATAAAGAATTAAAAAAAGAATCTTTAATAATAACTGGTAAGGAAGCATTTGATTTATACGAAACTTACGGGTTCCCATTAGAGTTAACATTAGACGAGTTAAAAATTAACGAAGACGATGCAGAAACTATATCTGAAGAATTTAAAGATGAAGAAACAGCACACAGAGCTGCAAGTAGGGCAGGTGCTGAACAAAAGTTTAAAGGTGGATTAGCAGATGCAAGTGTAGAGACTACAAAGCTACATACTGCTCACCATTTATTATTAGCAGCAATGCAAAAAATTGTAGACCCTAGTATTAAACAAAGAGGAAGTAATATTACATCCGAAAGACTAAGAATAGATTTCAATTTAAATCGTGGATTAACTTCTGAAGAAAAAGAAAAGGTGGAAGATTTAGTAAATCAAAAAATTAATGAGAACATGGATGTAATTAGATTTGCGACAACAAGAGAAAGAGCAGTGCTAACCGGAGCCCAAATGGAGTTTGGAGCAAAGTATCCAGAAATTGTTTCTATATATGCAATAGGAACTAGTTTGCTTGGTAACTTTAGAGCTTTAGGAAGAGATGATTTAATAGATCCTAACAATAGTAGCGATTCTACAATGAATCCCTTATTCTTACCTGGAGAAATTGAAAAAGGCCCTAAATATGTCAGTGATGTATCTATCATTGAATATTTAAAAAATCATCCTCAAGATGTATTTTCTATGGAATTTTGTGGAGGTCCTCACGTAAACAATACTTCTGAATTAGTTGACGGTGGAAAAAAGTTTAAAATAGTTAAAGAGGAAAGTAGCGGTTCTGGAATTAGAAGAATTAAGGCAAGTCTAATTTAATTAAACAATAAAATGAGCAATACAGATACACAGGAATTACCAAGGGTATATGAATCGGTAAGTTTTGATCAAATATTAAACTGGTGCCAAGGGAATAGTATAGACCCAGAGGTAACTGCTTTCTTGACTGATCTAGAGGAAAATAAAATGGGATTGAGTGTTAGTGGTAATTTAATAAGAGGTATAGCTGAAGATAGAGGATTTGACAAAATAATAGTATCTTATGATTTTAGAGAATTAATATTAAAACTAAATAATATTGTAGCCGCTGTAAATCAAATATGGAGCAAAGATGCGGTACTAACACCTTACCGCAAACCAACTTTAGATTATTTTTGGGAAAATGCCATTAGAGAAGATTATATAAATCCAGACAAGTTTCTAGATAAAATTATTACTGTATTAAATAATCCTAATATTGTTGATTTAATAAAGTTTTGTATGGCCAATGAATACAGCAACGAAGTTGTATTATTCATTACTAATTCTTTTAGGTCCATGGTGGGTTTAAGAATTAATAAAGAGTTAATTGATTTAAATGCAGAACTTGACCCCACTATTCACGAAACTATAAACATTGATAATCCAACATTTTTTGCCGAAAAGTTAAATAAAGTTTCAGAATTATTGAAAAAATCTAATAAGAAAAAGTGGACCGAAGGTTTTAGATTAAAAACTTTATGGGCAAATGCTACATCTCAAGACTTTGTTAATCCTTTAGCATACTTAGATAGAATTATTTACATGTTAGAAGATACTACTTTCGATTCTTATTTAACTTGGAGTGAAATTGGGAAATTAGATTCAATAGAACGAAATCTGTTTTTCAGAGTAATAGTTCCTAATGCCGCTTTTGAATCCCCGACAGATATGGAGTTTATTCTTACACCAAATACTGAAGTTGATTACACTCATCAAATTCATTCAGTAAGATTTGGTGTAGTAAGTAAGGATTCGGTTATAGTTTATGCTATTCAAGAACCCAAATATAATGATTTTACTTTAAATTTAATTAAACGAAGACTATTTATTGCAAATGAAAATAAAGGAGAATTGCTAAGATTGTTAAGACAAAATAATGTTATGAAAAATTCAATTCTTGGTGAAAATGTAGATTTAGACTACCTTGAAACTTTAGAGGTAGAAGCATTTGCAGTAGAATTCAATAGGTTAGTTATACTAAAACAAAAAGAAGATGGTATTGAGCCAAATATCTACCAATTATTAAATAGTTTAGGAAGATCTACAGATATCTCTAAAAGGATGGCAGATATGGACACATTTTTAACATCATTACCTAGAGTAGAACAAGCCAGGAAAGTAATTAATAAAAGAAAGAGAAACTTTTATAAATACGATTCTTTCTACAAGAACTCCGAATCAGAAGTAACAAATACAGTAATGATTACAAGTTTACTTTTAGCACTTCAAGTATTTAAATCTAAAGGTTTTAGAAAAATTTTAATTCCAAGCTTTTTACCATATAGACAACACACATACGATCCAGTAACTAAGGTAGTTGATGAAGAACTTTCTACAAATCTTGATTCTTCTATTCAAAGTTCTAAACACTACATAACAGAAATGGCAGAACATTTTGGAGATTGGATTGTAACGGACTATGGTGATGATGGTGGTTACATAACTTTGGAATTAAAGGATAGTAATAATAACGATCTTCCACCTATTGTTAATGATATTAAACTAGTTACTTTATAATTGTGATATTTTTGGTAATACTAATACTATTTACATTTTTTTTAATGGGAGCTGCTATTGGCAGCTTTCTTGGTGTGGTTATAGATAGACTTCCCAGAAAAGAATCAGTCTTATTTGTACCTTCGCACTGCACTAATTGTAAAATAAACTTAAGATGGTACCAAAATATTCCTGTAGTAAGCTATATATTTCTTAAAGGGAAATGTTCAAATTGTAAATCAGAAATTCCAATAAAATATTTTTTAATTGAGGTTACGTTTGGAGTAATCGGATTAATAATTGGTTTTATTGCTCTACTTGGGCTAGTCTTTTAATCTTGTGCATTAAAACGGTTTCTCCCCAGGCCGAATTTGGTAATAGTATACTTTGTAAAAAAGCATCCGCTTTAGTTCCAGTAACTTTCCATAAATAACTTGAATTTGGTTTTATTACAAAACTCCCCCCGCCATAAACCTTTTGCATGTATTCAGCAAAAAATAATTGAGGAGTAGCAATTTGAATAATCATTCTTCCTCTAGAGTTAAAATTTACAGGGGATTCAAACCTAATAGTACCTTTAGGTGACATTTCAAATAATCCTGCAAGATATAAAGGGCTAATTAAATCAATGGGGCCAATATTGTAATTACAGTCTTTAAATCTTAAATAGTAGTCTAAATAATATTTAAATTCTGCTAGTTGTCGTGAATTTAACTGTCCATTATTAATAATTTTTATTGACGCAATTACTTGTAAGAATCGAATAACTTCTTCTTTTCTTAAAAGCATTAGCAACGGAATAGGATCTTTAAAAAGTGCTTGTATGGAATCTAAATTGTAAACATTCCATTCTGTATTGTTTCTAGACATACTACCCTGATAGTTAGCTAGTTCATGCCAAATTTGAGCAATATTTGTTGAAGTACTGCTTAAATGTAAACTTGGTTCGTAGCCCCAGTCACGCTTTCTTACTTCGGTTGAAACAATACCATCTAATGAACCAGCCTGATAAATTGGGTGTTGAAGAATATCAAGACGAGCTTCTGAAAAATTACGGATATTAAATTTATCTTTTTCAAGCATAATCAACCTAGTGTTTCCTTAGCCGATTGCTGGCTTAATTCAAGTTCATATTTAGCAGGAGTAGCTGTTACGTAAACAATTTGATTAGTTTTTTGTTTAAATTCCTCGAACTTTAAAGGACGATTATCCATTGCAGACTTCATTCTAAAACCATAATCTACAAGATTTAACTTTCTGGCTTTATCACCTTCGTACATTCCTCCAATTTGAGGAACTGTAATATGGGATTCATCTATGAACATCATGTAATCATTTGGGAAATAACTAAGTAGAGTAGAAGGTGCTGTACCTGGAGCTCTGTTATCAATGTATCTGGAATAGTTTTCAATTCCTTTGCAAAAACCAGTTTCTTGCATCATTTCTAAATCGTAAGTTACTCTTTGTTTTAATCTATGTGCTTCAATCATTTTTTCTCTGTCGTTAAATTCTTTAACTTCTGTTTCAAGATCTTCACTTATTCTTTTAATAGCATGATTAATTTTTTCTTGTGGACTTACGTTATGCTTAGCTGGAAATATTTGAATATTATCAGCTCTGCCAACAACTTCACCGCTAATTGGATTTAATATTTTTATTTCTTCTAAATCGTCCCCGAAAAAGATTAGTCTTACAGCCCTATCGTCAGATGTGGTTAGATTTACATCAATATATTCACCTCTAACTCTAAAAGTACCATTAGCAAAATCGTTATTAACTCTTTCGTACATCATATCTCGTAGTCTTACTAAAAGATTTTCACGATTATAGGTTTTCCCAATTTCTACAATTAAACTTAATTCATTATAATCACCAGGATCTCCTAAACCATAAATACAACTGACAGTAGACACAATTATCGTATCCCGTCTTGAAAGTAGAGCTTGAGTTGCAGAGTTTCTATATCTTTCAATTACTTCGTTAATATCGGAGTCCTTTTCAATATACAAATCCCTAGATGGCACGTATGCTTCTGGCTGGTAATAGTCGTAGTAACTTACAAAGTATTCAACTGCATTATCTGGGAAAAATTCCTTGAATTCAGAGTAAAGTTGAGCAGCTAATGTTTTATTATGAGACAAAATTAGAGTTGGTTTACCAGTATTTTGTATTATATTGGCCATAGAAAAAGTTTTACCTGTTCCTGTAGCTCCAACGAGTGTTTGATGCTTTATACCCGCTTCTATACCTGCAGTAAGCAGTTTGATTGCCTCAGGCTGATCCCCGGAGGGTTTATATTTTGATTGAAGTTTAAAATTTGACGCCATAATTTTATTAATCTATTATTATCTTATAATTTTAACACTTGTTATGAACACACGACTAGGAGACGACCTTGATAATGGAAATACTTTAAGGTATCTCTCGCAGTATATATCAGATTTTCAAAGCGAGGTAGATTGGGCATTCAATCATAATATAATGAGTATGATAGAAGGTAACACATTAAATCTTCGTCCTTTTATAGTAAAACTTCAAAGCATTTTAGATATGGTTAGAATTAAAAATATTGGTTATGACGACTCAGTAGCTTCCTTGTTCGAAGATCTAGAATTTACAAGAGAAATGTTCACCGACTATATATCACAAGCTCAGATGGGTAACTCAGATGAAATTAATCAGATAATAGATCAGATAGAGATTGCTTTTGTTGGCTCACCGCAAAATTTAGTATTTGAAGGTCATCAAAGAGCTAAAAGAGAAGTAGAGGAAACTGATCTAAAAAAATCAAAAGAAGAAAAGACAGAACAAGTATCAAGAAATTTAGAGATACGACGCCAGAAAGAGATAATAGAAAAATATAATTCAGCTAAACATTTTCTAGTTTTATTTGGACTACCTGACGAGGTATTTGCTAGCATATCTCAGTTACACAGATATCCAACAGAATTCTCTGTTGATTTACTTACGTTGGTAATTGCTGATTGTTTAAGATATCTTTATGATAAAAAAATCTCTCAAGGACATATATATAATAGGCATGGTGCATCTATAGATGGTGGGAAGATGAAGCAGATTGTAGAAAAAAAACTATTGAACTCAAAACGCCAAGATACTTTTACCCAGCACAGTGTTTTTTCTGAAGATATTTTTATTGCTAAAGCATTTTTAGCAGCTTTAGGATACTTGCCGGGTGCGATAAAGAATTTAGAATATTTCATGTCCATCGCAATGGCTAAAAATCCTAAAGATCCTGCTGTCGATACTTCTGTAACAGTAGATCTAGGGGAGAATATTGGTTTTGTATACTCAGTAGAAGATATACAAAATTATGGTTCTGAAATTACTACTGAACAAGGTTTACCAGCAACAAAGGTCACTTTAAAGTTTAGCTATTATAAAGATAGAAGTGGCGATTATATATTTGATATAATTACTATGTTTCCTGTTATTAAATAATATATGACATCAACTGAGTGGGCAATACAAGATTCTGGAACAAGAAGTGCTGTCGAGGATGTTTTCCTTCCATTTACAGCAGATTCATCTTATCCTGAGGATTATGAATTAGATAAAATATTTGAGCTAGTTGTTGATAGAGTTAAAGCTCTCAAAGAATCAAATCCAGAGAAATATAGAGCAATAATTGATAGCCTTAAATTATTATTATTATTACCTACAAAAGAAAGTAAATTCGAACATATTAGTTCATTAAGTTCCCTATCTATGGGATTTGGGTTTATTCCAGAAAACGCCCAAATTAATGATGAAGACGACAATATTACAAGGTATGTAAAAATAGCCGAAGCAATTGCCATTAAAGTGCTAAATGCTCTTGAAGAGGAAATTCAAGAATAAACTTATTTAGCAACCTTTGTCTTTAACTCTTTTACGCAATCGCAAATCTTACTCCATTCGGAGTCAAGAATACATTTTGGGTTTTTAGCAGTACACCTTGTTCTTCCATGGTAAATCATCCGTAATCCAACATCGTCCCACTCAGCCTGCGGGAACAGCTTCATTAGGTCCAATTCAACTTTAACGGGGTCGGTATTTTTAGTTAGTTTAAGCCTTTTTGCCACCCTTTTTACATGAGTATCTACTACAAACCCAATAGGTAAACTTTGTGGGATTCCTTTTTGCTTACCCTTTGCAAACCACTGATTAATTACAACATTTGCAGTTTTTCTACCAACTCCCGGTAAAGTAATTAAGTCTTCCATTTTATTTGGTACCTCTCCATTAAAATTACTTATTACCGTTTGAGCCAATGCAATCATATTTCGGGATTTATTATGATAAAAATTTACAAGTCTTATAATCTCTTCTACATCTTTTACATTCGCGTTAGCTAAGTCTTTTATTGTAGGGTATTTTTGCCATAAGGCTGGGGAAACTTTGTTTACCGTTGTATCTAAAGTTTGTGCAGAAAGTGCAACTGCCACTACCAATGTAAAGGCATCTTTATGGTCAAGAGGTGTTTCTACAACAGGAAAGTCTCTTTTTAATAACTCATCGACTTTATTTACTCTTTCTTTTAATGTCATAATGTTAATACAAATAAATCCTACTTAAATATTAGCAAATGTATACCACTATGAATAAGGGAAAAATATTTGTAATATCTTTAATTACAATAATAACAGTCAGTTTTGTTTCTGTAGTTGGTATATCGATATACTTAATTTTGAATTCCAGCTTTAATTTTAATAACCCAATTTTAGAAACACCAATTCCAGTTTCTCAGGAAGAAACTAATCTTGAAACATTTTTAGTTGTTGATGTTGTAGATGGGGATACTATAAAAGTTATAGAGAACAATCAAACTAAAACAATTAGATTAATTGGAATAGATGCACCAGAAAGTAGATCAAACGATTGTAAAAATGAAGAAGCAACACAACTATTAAGTAATTTGATATTAAATAAACAAGTAACTTTAGAAAGTGATTCTACACAAGCAGACTTAGATAGGTTTGGAAGACAATTAAGATATGTGTTTTTAGATGAAGTAAACGTAAACCGGGAAATTATCAAAGCAGGCTTTGCAATGGAATATACTTACAGTAAACCATACAAATATAAAGATATCTTTACACAATCCCAGAATAGTGCACAAATTCAAGAACTAGGTATTTGGAGTGGAGAGTGCTTACTAAAATAGAGTTTACTTAAAGAAGGATTCTTGACTACTTACAGTTGAATTGCAAATATCTTTATAATATTCAGGTGTAATCTTACATAATTCCTTACCAGCTTCTAAAGAACCGTTTTGATTCATATACATACTCACAACACCCGATGCACAAGCAGCCTGGTTTATATACGAACCAGCCTTTTGGCATAATTCATATACACTATTTACATCATTCATATTTCGTTTTATTGCTTCTGAACCAACTCCTGTAATACATGTAATTTGACTAACAGCTTCTAATTTTGCACACTCAGAAAATATATTTGTATATTCCATGCCAGCAGTTTGCGATAAATAAGTTGGAATATATAAGTAACAGTCTTGACTTCCTTCCTGTCTTTTAGAACATGTAAGCAAAGGATTTACTGGGTCTACAAGTTCTTTTTCTTTAGCCAGAATTTCCAAGTTAAATACTTCCATATACACACCATTTTGACAGCTAGATACTGCATTAATTGATGGCAGATTATTTGAGCATAAATACAATGACTCATCTAAATCTCCTCCAGTTAAGTACATAAAACCATGGCCTATACCGTGATAACATTGCCACAAATCAAATTCTCTTTTTCCTTCTCCAAAATCTCTACATTGTTCTGCTAAACCATCTAAGGGATTTTCAACAGTATCAAAATAAGTTTCAAATAAACCATGAATGTAACCAGAGTTACAAAAATCTTCTTGAAATTCTACAGCATTCTTAAAACTTCCATATTTTGTATAAGCAGTATGGCCAATAGCATGCAAAACATCATGGCAGAATGCTAATGTATCATTATTTTTAGACGACTCATCCCTTAGTGCTTTAATTGCTTCTCGAGGATTTTCATTAACAACAATTTCTTCGTACTTTGTTTTTAAACTTGTATAGTAATCGCTATTCTTATTACCTGTTTTTAAAGTAACTTCATTTTTGTTTGGATTGAAAAAACTGGAGATGACATACATTACTTGCTTAAAAAAATTAATAATATCTGTAAAAAAATTCTTTTCAGGTTCTATTTTGTTAGGATCTTTTACTATAATTTCTCCGTAAAATTGTGGCCATAAATGATCATGATAGCCATAAAAACCTTCTTTTGTAAAAGTATAAGACCATGACCCTTGACTGTTAATTGGACCGCAAGAATCAAAAACTGGAGTGGCTCCCTCTGCGCAATGTTCATCTAAAGTTGTTCCATCGTACATTGTATGGCTAGGGTGTTCATCCACAGCAGGCCAATGACCTTCTAAACCTGTATTTTCAAATACAACTTTAGTACCTAAATCAATTATTACATTATTGGGTTCAAAACCTTCTTCATTTATATGAATATTTACAACATTCTCATTCTCGTCTTGATGTGCAAAAACAGTGTGATGAATAAATAGTTGTGGGAGAAGTAATATTAGTAAGAAAGTGAATGATTTGATTAAGTATGCTTTATTCAAATTGCAAAAACATAACTTTGTAGTATTTAATGGGCAGTATAGGATTCGAACCTATGACCACTCCGGTGTAAACGGAGCGCTCTACCAGCTGAGCTAACTGCCCTTTAGGGTATAGGAATTATACTATCAGGACTCAATACTTTCAATGTTTAAATAATTAGCTATATAAGTAATCTTCAGATCTGACAAATTCTGTTGGTAACTTTATAGTAATACAAAGCATTTAATTTTAAACCAAGCCACAAAAAGCTTACCTGTTAAGTAAATTTCTGCATCCCAGGGATTAACCACTACGTCTATTTGTCATAAATTTATGGTAGATGCTTGACAATATATCAAAATAAGATATAATCATTCAGTATATTTTTAAAGGTTTTACATTACCTATAAATGATGATTAATATTAATCAAAATACAAAACATATTTTTCAATTACAATTTTTGCAATGGCAAATTTGTATCTACATGGGTGAGGATAGTTTCTTCCCCAGAATAACAACTCAATCTAGTTTTTCAAAGAGGCACGCAAAGCCTCTTTTTTTAAAGCCAGATATAAACCTACTAGAAAATCAAAATACAGATGATCATCAAAAACTAGTTCATTTACTTTCAAATTTTCATAAAGTTGCCAAGCAATTACAAAGAAGACACTCTAATAGGTCTACCCTTAAAATTATGGATGAATATGACGTACAGGATTTATTACATTCATTATTAAAAATACATTTTGGTGATATAAGAGTAGAGGAGTGGACACCAAGCTATGCCGGAAAATCTTCAAGAATGGACTTTATACTCAAAGATTTAGGGATTATTGTTGAAGTTAAAAAGACTCGAAAAGGACTTGATGAATAAGAGTTAGGTGACCAATTGATAATCGATAAAGAAAGATACAAAAGTTACCCCAATTGTAATTTACTTATATATTTTATTTATGATCCTGAATATTTAATTGGCAACCCAAAAGGATTAATCAAAGATTTAGGTTCTAATAACCCCGATTTGAAAATCGAGGTTATTATTAATCCTGTTAATTAAACTGTATTGATGTAGCAACATCATCAAGTGGAGAGTAGTTTAATCCGTCTTCGTTAATTGTAATAGTCAAAAAGTAAGTAGTTGTGCCTGCTGCAATATAGTATTGAGTTTGACTAACTACGCCGCTATCTGTTCCATAGTCCGCTGTAAAGTCTGTTTTACAAGCTTTGTAACCACCAATATTTACTACTGATAATCCTACTAATTGTGCATCATAAGCACTAAGCTCATTAATTGCCTGATCTGCATATTCTTGACAGTCAGCTTGAGTAGCTGTAATTGTTAAGCTTTTGCTCGAAATATTTAAATTATCTGCACCGTTATCAGCATAAACGAATAATCTTGTGGAATCAGAATCATCAACTGTAAACTCTTTAGGATACTCTAATGAATAATCAGCTCCTGTATAAATATAAGTGCTAGAAGAAGCTTCAAAATCTGTGTCCATTCGATTGCTGTCTGTTGAGTTTGAAAGTGAAGTGTCAGATGGTTTGTTTGTTGTATTAGTAGTTCCAGTTACTGCACTATTAGCAGAGCAAGGACCAGTAGATGCAGAGCTTAGAGGACCTTTGAAAGCGCATGCTCCATTAGCTTCAAAATGACCAATTAATCCAAATGCTACTACTGAAGAAATACAGCAACATAACAATAAAACACATCCTATAATGAGTACTTTTTCATATAAAAATATTAAAGTTAATAAGCTGATTATATCCAATATTTATTGTATTACAATCAAATTGCTTCTACAAAAGCAATTACACTAAACACTCCAAAAAAAATGAAACTTAAAAAAAGAATTATCTTTCTGATTAAATGTGGCTGCAGTTGTTTAGGAGTATATTTTGACGAATTTAGCCATAGTACTGCCCCAGAAAGTATAAACATCGAAATTGCACTAAAAATCGTATTGATAAATAATATTTGCAATGGAGCTGCAATATTTAATAACGTAATTCCAATAGCAAACGATATTTGTAACCACAAAAACATAAAGAATAATTTACTTCTAGAAATTTTTCCAAAATAATTAGAAGTCATATGTAAATTTTCTGACATTATTCTTGAGGTAGATTCAAATACACCAAGTTGGGTAGTAAATAAAAACAAGACTCCTAACACTAATAAGAATGTTCCTGCAATTGGCGCAATATTGCTTAATTTAGTTGCTTCTAAGAATATAAATTCCAAATTATTAGCAGTTGCAGCTGGATAAATTAACTCAAAAGAAATAATTGTTAATAATAAAATTGCAAAAAAACCTATTATTGCAAACGAAATAAACTGTTCAATTGCAACAACTCTAAACCATTTTTTGAAATTCTTAATATTATCAGGACTTAATTCAAACTGATTTTTTAATTCTTTTAAATAAGACTCTTTACCCATTTCTAGTTCACCTTCACCATAACCTGCCATGGCAAAACCTTTATCCTGAATGTAAAAAGAGTGAGAAAGTATTAAATTTCCTGCCGCACCAGAATATGCAATTGCACCTAAAAACTGACCTACAGCAATACCTGCAGGGAATAAAAAGTATCCGTTACCAATTCCGATTGTTCCTTTTGCAATTTCTAATAATGTTTCAGGATTAATAATTAAAATTACCAAAAGTATTAAAATTGGAATTGAAATTAATAAAGAAATTTTTTGAGTTTTTTCTAGAGTAGAGTAAATCTTTTTACCGAAGGTAAATATTAAACCAATTATCAAAAGCATTCCAATTGTTAGCCATTTAAAATCTGTCACTCCTAATAATCTACCTAAAATTTGTCCGCCTGTTCCAATAATTCCAGGCCATGCAAAAGATAAAAAAGTAGAAACAATAAACCAAGCGGGAAAAAATCTAGAAAGTTTTTTAAAACCAACAAAAACACTGTTGCCAGTTGCTAATGTGTAACGGCCAGTTTCGTTACTTACAAAGTATTGGAAAAGAATACCCAATAACGCCCCCCATATAATTCCAAATCCAAACTGAGAAACAAAGTAAGGCCATAATACAAATTCTCCAGAGCCTAAACCCATAGCAATTAAAACCAGGCCAGGACCAATTAAACTTTTAAACGATTTTGGGGGATTAGGCAGTTTTTTAGATTCCATAGGAATATATTAGCAGAGAAGTGTACCTAAAGGAATTCAGTTAATTTACTTACTTGTCTGCACCTTTGCTTCTTCAAAAGATACATCAATAATTTCTTCAAGAACTTTTAAATCTACCTCGCTTAGTTTATTTATATATAAACATCCTGTACTAGTTTTGTTCTTACCTAGTTTAGGCAGCAAATCGTCAATAACACCGTAACTTGGCATTACATAAAGTGTTAGATTTTGTTTTCTTGGAGAAAATGCTGCTAAAGGCCAATCACCTTCCTGAGTGCTTCTTTCGGATTTGTAATGATATTGTCCAAAACCAATAATACTTGATCCCCACATTTTTGGTTGTTCTTTGGTAACTTTTTTAAAAAGTGCTAAAAGAGTAAAGCCATCGACTCTTCTAGTTTCATCTTCAATAGAATTTAAGAAATCTTCTACGCTAGCTTCTGTTTTTTTTGTTTTTATTTCGGCCATAAAATATTATGCTTGTGGATTAAATTCAGCATTCATCCAAACTGGTTCTAAAACGTGTCCATCGGGATCAGTAACTTCTAAACCAAACATCATGTCTTCAGAAACCCCATTCTCTACACTATAAAAATCACCACCATTTTGTTTTGCAGTTTCTGCAAATTTTGTTACGGCTTCTTTTGAATCTAAAGACAGAGCAATTAATACTTCTGTATGTTTTGTAGCATCTACAATTTCTGTTTTAGGTAAAAAAGATTTATAAAAAGGATGACTTAAAAGCATAAATATGATTTCCTCTGACCATTGCATACAGCTTGCTAATTCATTTGAGAAATTTAAATTTTTAGTAAAACCCAATGCTTCGTAAAAAGCTGTAGATTTTGTAAGGTCTTTGACAGGTAAGTTTATAAAGACTTGTTTAGCCATAAATTAACAATAAAATTTATTATGTTAATAATAACAGAGAATGAAGTTAGTAATTTATATAATGATAGTATTTGTTTACCATGGGGGATTTATGGATAGATAATTATTCTTTTAAAGAAGCTGATAAAAACTTTAACGAAGGCGTTCAAACCCAAGCAATATACGATTCTACAGGTAGAGTAGTTGCAAGCAGAATTAATAAAGAAGCATGGAATTGTACTACTTACGATAGTAGAGGAAGAGTAGAAAGTAAACTAATAGCAACCAATAATGGTAAAACAGGCAAAACTGTTACTAATAACTTTGCCTATCAAGGAAATCCCTTGAAAAGAATGGTAGGTGATGGGGCAACATCAGTATTAACAGAATATGATTTTGTAGGTAATCTTGTTAAATATGTAGATAGTAATGCATCTGTAACCACATACACTTACGATTCTTTAAATAGATTAATCAAAAAAGAATCAGATATAGGTAAAGAAGAATGGGCTTACAATAACTATAACCAAGTTACATCTAAAGAATTAAACGATGTAGTAATGGCAAATGTAACTTACGACAGTTACCGTAGAGTTGCAGGCATTACATATCCACAAGCAAGTCAATTAGCATATTTAGGTACAACTAGGGATTCTTTAGACAGACCAACTAAATACAGCTGGAAACAATCCGATGGTACATTAGTTGACGAGGAACTTACAAAGTCTCAATCGGGTTTAATTCTGGAGCAAAAATATAAACAAGGTTCTACTACATATACTCAAGCATATACTTTTGATAAAGCAGATAGATTAACAGCTGTTAACTACGGAGATAGGCAATATGCATATTCTTATGCAAGTGCAACTAACTGTAGTTTTGCAAACTCAAATAGAAACTTTAACAGGACAGCCGATAGTGTAACTGTTAGCGGAGTAACAACTACAAACAACTACTGTTATGACAATGCAGATAAGTTAGTAGGCAGTACACAATACGGTACACCAGAATACGATACTCATGGCAATACCACCAAACTAGGTAATACTAGCTTTACTTACGATGTATCTGATCAGAATATTGGAGTAAACGAATCCGGTAAATCAATAACTTATGCACGGGATGTATTAGGTAGAATTACTAACAGTAATTACAATTCGGGATCAGATATTAAAAAGTATAACTTTACAGGTAATTCAAGTTCTGCAGATATTTTAAGAGACGGCAGTAACAATATTGTAGAAAAATATGTAAGCCTACCTGGCATGTTACTGACTGTAAAGACAGCAGGTAATGACTATAGTATAATGAGCTCAACAGGTAACGTTTTAGCAGCTAATACGGGAACGTTAAAAAGATACGATCCATTTGGAGTTCCAATAACAACAGTCGAAAAGTTTGGTTTTGGTGGAGCAGAAAGAAGAGAAGTAGAGAATAGATTTAGTATTCTATTTACCCAAATGGGTGCAAGAGTATACATTCCAGTACTCGGTAGGTTTATTCAAGTTGATCCAGTTGAAGGAGGTACACAAAATGATTATGTATATCCGGTGGATCCGATCAATACGAGTGACTATAGCGGACAATTGATGGATACTATTGCCGATGTACTTTCAATTGGTGTAGATGCGTATGAATGCTCTAATGGCGACACTACATCTTGTGGATACGCACTTGTTGGAGTAGTCTTTGCCATTGTACCATTCGTCCCTAATATAACTGGATTAAGACGGCTGGGGAAGGGATTGGATATGGCAGATGGTGCGTTAAAAACATTGGATAATGGGAAAACGTTGGTTAATAAAGGAGATAGTGTTATAAGAAATAGTAATCAAAATCTCCCTAAACCATCCGGATCGTACGTGTTAGAATTTCAGAGTGGTAAAATGTATCCAGGAAAAGGTTTAGAAAGTAGGATGAACCAATCCGCTAGAGGTTTAAGTAAGAAGCATAATGATCCAATAGTAAACAAGTCATGGAAGAGCGCACCAGATAGTAATACTGCTTTTATTCAAGAGCATCAAGCGATGATGTCAATAGATCCTAACTTTGGAGCCCCATTCTCTAATGGTAGATTATATAATCAAATTAAATCACCCGGCGCTAAGCTGTGTGGAAAATATCAATCATGTAAAAGATAGAAACTATGAATAATAAAGAACAAATATCTATAATAACCGATTCAAATATTACAGAGGAATTGGAAAGAATAAAGAAAGACAGAATAAAATTAGTATCTATAAGAGATCACTACACCGGAAAGAATATTAACTTTTTATATAAAGTTAGAGATATTATAGAGGACGTAATTGCTGATGCAGATTCTATAAAGGACTACAGTGTACTTAATGACTTGAAAAATCTAAAAGGATTTTCAATTGGGGAGGTAAAAGAAGGCGATAATATAAAACTGGATAACTTTGCAAATTTGAAATCAGTGGGAATTGCCTCACTAAATAAAATTGAAAATATTGATGAATTAAAGAAGATAGAAGTACTTTATATATCATCTGGGAGTATAAGCATAAAAGATTTAAAAAGACTCCCAGTGCTACAAAATTTACAAAAACTTGTTATTCAATATATGAAGTTTGATTTTAATAATATATTTGAAGTATTAAATGCACCTCGTCTAGATGAAATAAAATTGATAAAGCTTAATTCAATTTCCCTATCAGGAATTGAAAACTACAAGTACATATCAAGTTTAACTCTTAACTCAATCAAAAATGTAATTGGTATAAATAATCTATCTTCATTAAAGAATCTAGAATTGATAGACATTACAAGTTGTAGAGAAATAGAAGACTTAATATCCATTAATAAAATTCAAAAATTGAAAACATTAAAATTGGATAAAATTAGTCCATTAAATAATTTGGATTTCCTAACGAGTTTGAAGAATCTAACTTTTTTATCAATAATTGACACCTTAATACTACCAGGAGATGTAAAAA
>Ga0163148_10000425_pt1 | contig 56907 bp, 52 predicted proteins | sample OliLakLV19MP7P2_FD_148606 | JGI IMG/M metagenome (GOLD analysis project Ga0163148, IMG submission 148606) | Freshwater microbial mat bacterial communities from Lake Vanda, McMurdo Dry Valleys, Antarctica- Oligotrophic Lake LV.19.MP7.P2 | ecosystem: Environmental > Aquatic > Freshwater > Lake >... | reverse complement strand
ACGATTTTAAAGCCTTTTTAGGTCGTATTGCTGCCACTTTAAAATGCAAAATTAATCAGGGTGAGCCATGCATTTTTTATTGCAACCTATTGATAATCAGCGTTTTTTGAAAATTATTGCCATCAACTATTGTACTACCGCACTTCGCCTTTTACTTAGTCACCTCAAGGTGCGGGTATATTTGCTTAGTCGGTACTTCTACCTTACTTGGCGAAGCCAGTTGGAAGCCCCGATTATATAATAAAAACATACCATATTGCTTACGGTAGCAAGATAAAACAAAGGATATAATGATGCAAGTAAACATTGGATTAAATTTTTAAGTCATCAATTGGACTTTTGATTTTATTCCAGCCGGTATGCGTGATCCCGATTGCATCGGGACAAGTTATGCGTATAGATTTCAGTAGTCTTACTACTTTCATGTCCGAGTAGCTCCTGAATGTAGCGTAAATCAACCCCTTTTTCCAGTAGATGGGTAGCAAAAGAATGGCGTAAGGTATGGACGCTTACTTTCTTTTGAATGCCTACTTTTTTACAGATTTCTTAAAAAAACGCCTGAATACTTCTTGTAGCATATTGCACACCTTCCTGCCCCTAAAAGAGGTATTCCTTCGGCTGATATTCTTTAAAATAAGTTCTCAACAGTGCCAGCGTTTTGGGAGAAAGCAAGGTATAGCGGTCTTTTTTTTCCTTGCCCTGTTCGATTCATATCTGCTTCTTTTCCGAGTCTATATCTTTGATTTTTAGATTGATAACCTCACTGATTCTCAACCATTCCGATAAGGTTTCACTCACTCAGGCATGATATTCTTCTGACATAAAAAAGGCTCCCGCAGCCGCGCCACGAAAGCCTTTTTATTTGGAACATAGGAGGATGGGAGCATAGGAGGAACACGTCCCAAAATCCTCCTATTTTCCCATCCTCCCAACTTGTTCCGTATAGCGGAATCCTCTTTAATATCTATAATATTCCGGCTTAAACGGTCCCGCTTGCTCCACGCCAATATAATCCGCTTGTTTCGTGTTCAATTCTTCCAGTTCTACGCCGATTTTCGCCAAGTGCAAACGCGCTACTTCTTCATCCAAATGCTTCGGTAACACATACACTTGATTCTCATATTTAGCGGCATTCATCCACAATTCGATTTGCGCCAATACTTGATTGGTAAAAGAATTCGACATTACAAAAGACGGGTGACCCGTACCTACGCCCAAATTCACCAAACGCCCTTCTGCCAACAGAATTACGTCTTTACCATCAATCGTATATTTATCCACTTGCGGCTTGATAACGATTTTTGAGTGACCATAATTTTCATTCAGCCACGCCATGTCAATTTCATTATCAAAGTGACCGATATTACACAAAATCGCTTTGTCTTTCATCAATTTGAAATGCTCGCCCGTCACGATGTCGCAATTGCCCGTCGCCGTGATGACGATGTCTGCCCGCGGAATCGCATTCGACATTTTCTTTACTTCAAATCCATCCATCGCCGCTTGCAATGCGCAAATCGGGTCAATTTCGGTCACAATCACGCGACAACCCGCACCCTGCAACGAAGCCGCCGTACCTTTGCCTACATCGCCATAACCCGCTACCACTGCCACTTTCCCAGCCATCATAATATCCGTCCCGCGCCGGATTGCATCTACTGCCGATTCTTTACAACCGTATTTATTATCAAATTTTGATTTTGTAACCGAGTCATTCACATTAATCGCCGGCATCGTCAACGTGCCTTTTTTCACGCGCTCGTACAAGCGGTGCACACCTGTCGTCGTCTCTTCGCTCAAACCTCTGATTCCGGCTACCAATTCTGGATTTTCATCCAACACCAAATTCGTCAAATCCCCACCATCATCCAAAATCATATTCAAAGGCTGCCCATCTTCAAACGCATACAACGTCTGCTCGATACACCAATTGAATTCCTCTTCGTTCATGCCTTTCCAGGCAAATACTGGAATACCCGCCGCCGCAATCGCCGCCGCCGCGTGGTCCTGCGTCGAGAAAATATTACAAGATGACCAGCTTACCTCCGCGCCCAATTCTATAAGTGTCTCAATCAACACCGCCGTCTGAATCGTCATGTGTAGACAGCCTGCAATGCGCGCGCCTGCCAACGGCTTGGTCACCCCATAGCGCTCGCGCAATGCCATCAAGCCTGGCATTTCCGCCTCGGCGAGTTCCATTTCTTTGCGCCCCCAATCCGCCAGCGCAATATCTTTTACCTTATACTTCAACGTTGTTGCTACAGCTTCCATGCAAAATAATTTTTTGTGATACGAAATTTAGCGCCGCAAAGGTATAACATTCTACAAACTTTTTCAATTGGACAAACATTTTTTGGGCGCGTCCCTCGACTGCCCCTTCAACGGTTGTTTTTCAAAGGAAAGTAGAAATCAGGGGCAGTCGGGGGTCGGGCTATCCGCTCTTTCCGCCGCCTTGCAGGACGGCGGAACCGCTGCTATCCCTCGCGCACACCGCGTCTTCAAATAAATCAACATTAAAAATTATTTGCAAAAGGTTCCTCCTTCCGAAGCCGTCTGAATCAGAATTTCCAAAATGATAGAATTTCCAAAATCACTCCTTCTCCCGCTCCACGTTACTCCGTCACTCAGTTTCTTCGTCTCTTCGTCTGGCATCCCTAAACCGCCACTTCCTGCTCCCAGCCCGTCTCCTTCAGCGCCGGGTCATTCTCCTTTTTCAAAAAATCAGCATTCGACAATGACTCCGCATCCCATTCTAAAATGGCTTCGTTTGGTACGACTGCTACGGGCGTTTTCCATGCAGTGGATTTTTCATTATACGCCAAATTGGATTGTAAAGAATAACAGGAGATAATGGACCAGCGCGGATAATCCGACAAATTTGCTTCCGAGCGGTGAAGCGTATTACTATGGAAAAACAGTGCGTCGCCCGGCTCCAATTCTGAATACACCAAGTCCATCGTTTGCAAGGCATTTTCCACCATTACCATATCCGCACCTACTTGTTCGCCCGAAAAACCGTGATTCACTCTACCTAACTTATGCGAACCTTTAATCACTTGCAGACAACCATTTTCCTTATTCGCTTTCGTCAACGCCACCATCACACTCATCAATTGATCGGGAAACATAAACTGGTTTTTGTACCAATAGCCATAATCCTGATGCCATTCCCAGGCGCCACCTACTTTCGGTTCTTTCTGCATGAGTTTGGAATGAAAATGGCACACCGGAGCTTCTCCATCCAATAATTGCGCTACGGCATTGACCATTTTCTCACTGCGGGTTAAGTAACCAAACACGTCATTCCCCGGCGTAAACCATAGAGAAAGCTTGGTCTTTTTACCACTTTGGTCATTCAAATCCAGCGCATTTTTCGACATCGCGTCGTCTTCAATGGCGGTGGAGTACAACTTGTCAGTCTCCTCGCGGCTGCAAAATTGTTTGACCACCAAATAGCCATCTCGGTGATACGATTGGATTTGTTCGGTTGTTAGTTGCATGATTAAATATTTTATTAGCAAAATTATAGTAATTCTTCGGAGGGTGCTACCTAAAAAATTGCCAAAAATGGTACTTTTTTAACACGATTTGTCAATTACTGCGTAAATTAGGGTTTAAAAAGAGAGAAAAACCATGAAACCAGTATTGGAATACCTGCCGAAAGAAGCCGAAGAATCGTTTGTGGTGAAAGCATTTGATTACTTGTATTATCCCACGCCCTGGCATTTTCACCCAGAATATGAGATTGTGCTGGTGACGGAAAGCACAGGCAAGTGTTTTATTGGCGATTCGGTTTCTAACTTCGAGCCGGGCGATCTGGCACTCATCGGACCAAATTTGCCCCATTTATACCGCAATGAAAGCAATTATTACCAACCAGATGCTGCGTTGCGGGCAAAGTCTATTGTTGTGCATTTTCTGGAAACGTCGTTTGGTACGCATTTTTTGAACTTGCCGGAAGCAAAAGAAATTAAAAAATTATTGGAAAAATCGAATCGGGGTTTGCACATTACCGGCATTACAAATCAAATCATAAGCGCTCAGTTATTTGAATTGGTTGCATTAAAAGGCTTTTCCCGTTGGTTGAAATTATTGGGAATATTACATGCCCTCGCAGTTTCGGAAGACTATCATTACATTTCCAATGCCGGTATTAGCGGGCAGAATGAATTGGAAAGTGAGCGAATGAACCAAGTATTACAATTTGTATTAAAGCATTTTAATCAGGAAATCAGTTTGAAAAATGCTGCTGACATTGCGAATATGGCAGAAAATTCTTTTTCAAGGTACTTTAGTCAGCGCACGCGCAAGTCTTTTACGAGTTATGTCAATGAAATTCGCCTGAGCCACGCCTGTAAATTGTTGATTGAAAACCAAAAAAGTGTAGCGGAAATTTGTTTTGACTGTGGTTTTGAAACGATGTCTAATTTCAACCGGCAGTTTAAACGGCATTATCAAATGAATCCGTTGGCGTATCGTAAAGTATATTTAAATAAATTGTAAAATGTTACTCAAAAATAACCTTCAATTCCATGTCCAAATCCGGCAGCAGTGCCGATTTCAACTTATCTTCCGTATCCGAAAGCGAAAATAACGTGTACCGATTATTCTGCAAAGTATAGACTTCAATGGTTTTATTATTGGGGTCAACGAGCCAATATTCCAGTACGCCAAATTCTTCGTAAATGTCTTTTTTTAATGTTTTATCTTTTTTAGCCGTGCTGGGCGAGAGAATTTCGACGACTAAATCTGGCGCGCCAATTATTACGCCCTCTTCATAATTTAAAACAGCAACATTTTCATTGCTGACATACACCAAATCCGGCTGCGGGGCATTTTCTTCGTTTAGAACAACGTCAACAGGCGCATAAAAAATTTCTCCTAACTGTTTTAGTAAAATATGGTCTTCAAACTTTCGCAATAATTTTCTGGAAATTCTTTGATGAATAAAATGGGGCGCAGATTTTCTCACAAGTATTCCTTTTAAAAGTTCATACAAATTCGAGTCGGTTTCATCGAATTCCATCTCCCGAAATTCCCGGTACGTTAATTTTTTTACAGCTACGCTCATGTCTCATCATTTTTTCTGTAAAATACAGCATTCCCTTTTGAAAAACAAGTTTTCACAAAGGCAGTGATTAAATTAGAATATCTTGCGCTTTTCACCAAACAAAAATTAACTTAGTACGCTTCTAATTATACAAAAGTTTGGTCAAAAGTTTTACCTTTGGCGACCGCTTTCAATACAAAGTCAAAATTTAAAACGCTAAATTTAAAATGTAAAATGGGGCGGTCATTTGTAAATGATCAATGATAAAAAGTCGGACTTTGTATTTGAAAACTTATTTGTTTGTTGAAAGAACCATCATTTTGTAAAATATAAAAATCAAGCGCTATGCCATTCGATGTTGATATGATAAAGGCTTTGTACGAGTCTTTCCCAAACCGAGTGGACGAAGCCCGAACTGCGCTGGGTCGTCCGCTTAATTTGACAGAGAAAATCCTCTACGCTCACCTTCACGCAGATTCTCCACTTCGCACTTATAATAAAGGCAAAGATTATGTGTTCTTCGCGCCGGATCGCGTGGCGATGCAGGATGCAACAGCGCAAATGGCATTGTTGCAATTCACTACTTGTGGACGCGAGAAAACCGCCGTGCCTTCTACCGTGCATTGCGACCACCTCATTATGGCAGAAGTGGGTGCAGCCGAGGATTTGAGAACCGCGAAAGATGTAAATGCGGAAGTATATAATTTTTTAGCCTCCGTATCGAATAAATACGGCATTGGTTTTTGGAAACCGGGTTCGGGTATCATTCACCAGATTGTGCTGGAAAATTACGCATTTCCCGGTGGGATGATGATTGGAACGGATTCGCACACGCCGAATGCAGGTGGTTTGGGCATGGTGGCAATTGGGGTAGGCGGCGCAGATGCCGTGGATGTAATGGTGGGGATGGCGTGGGAATTGAAAATGCCGAAAGTGATAGGTGTGAAGCTGACAGGAAAAATGAGCGGTTGGACTTCTCCAAAAGACGTAATTCTAAAAGTAGCCGGTATCCTAACCGTAAAAGGCGGCACAGGTGCGATTGTAGAATATTTTGGCGAAGGAGCACAGTCTATATCTTGCACAGGTAAAGGCACAATTTGCAATATGGGCGCGGAAATCGGCGCGACAACTTCCACTTTTGGATATGATGAAAGTATGAGCCGCTACCTGCGAGCTACGGGTCGTGCGGAAATTGCAGAATTGGCAGACGGCATTGCCGAGCACCTTACGGGTGACCCCGAATGTTATGCAAATCCAGAAGAATACTTTGACCGCGTGATTGAAATTGATTTGAATACCTTGGAGCCACTCATCAATGGTCCGTACACACCGGATTTGGCGTGGCCCATCTCGCAATTTGCGCAAGCGGTAAAAGAAAATAATTATCCACAAAAATTGGAAGTCGGTTTGATTGGTTCGTGTACGAATTCTTCCTACGAAGACCTCGACCGCGCTGCTTCTATTGCAAGACAGGCTGTTTCTAAAAGGCTAAAAGTAAAAGCAGCTTTTACCGTGACACCAGGTTCTGAATTGATTCGGTACACGGTACAACGGGATGGTCAACTCCAAGCATTTGAAGATATGGGCGGCGTGGTGCTTGCAAATGCTTGTGGTCCTTGCATCGGGCAATGGTCGCGCCATACGGACGACCCCAATCGCGCCAATTCTATCATCACTTCTTTCAACCGGAATTTTTCTAAACGCAATGATGGCAATGCCCAAACCCGCGCCTTTGTTGCGTCTCCTGAAATTGTAACCGCGCTTGCAATCGCTGGTGATTTGACATTCAATCCGCTAACCGATACTTTAATCAACGAAGACGGCGAAGAAGTGCGCCTCGACCCGCCGACTGGTGTAGAGTTGCCGCCGAGCGGTTTTGCAGTGGAAGATGCTGGTTATCAAGCACCTGCGACGGATGGAAGTGTTTTTTCGATTTCGGTAAGCCCAACCTCGGAGCGCATTCAATTACTGGAACCTTTCATTCCCATCACGCAAACGCAGTTGAACGGAATGCGGATTCTTATCAAAGTGAAAGGAAAGTGTACGACCGACCACATTTCGATGGCAGGTCCTTGGTTAGAATATCGCGGTCATTTACAAAATATTTCTAAAAATACCTTCATCAGTGCTGTTAATGTCTTCAACGACGAGACCAATAAAGTCATCAACTACGTCACCAACGACTATATGAGCGTACCTGATTCTGGTCTCGCGTATCGCAATGCAGGTGTTGGCACGATTGTGTTTGGCGAAGACAATTACGGCGAAGGCTCTTCCCGCGAGCACGCCGCCATGCAGCCGCGCTTCTTAGGTGTGAAAGCCGTGATTGTAAAATCCTTCGCGCGCATCCATGAAACGAATTTGAAAAAACAAGGAATGTTGGCACTGACGTTCATCAATCCGTATGATTATGACTTGATTCGTCAGGATGATTTCATTGATATTTCGGGATTTGAAGACATGAATCCAAGTAGTAATATAACGGTCGTGTTGCACCATTCAGATGGCACGAAAGACCAATTCGAAGCAGCCCATACTTACAACGAGCAGCAAATTGCTTGGGTACACGCCGGTTCTGCTTTGAACAAAATACGGCAGGGATTGGCGGAAACGGAAATGGCGATTTAGAGATGCAAGATTGGGGATGCCAGATAAAAAGATGCCAGATGCCGGACGGGGGGTGATTGAATGAATGAGCGACCAAGTGATAAGTGCCAAATCACTAATCACCAATCACGTTTTACCAATCACCAATCCCATTTCACTAATCACCAATCACGTCTTACCAATCACCAATCACGTTTTACCAATTACATTTTGAATTTGACTACAATCTACATAAAGCCTCTGCCCTTGCGGTGGGGGCTTTTCTATTTCACATTTTTTTTTACGGTTCGAGGTTTATTTTTATCTTTAAATTCAAATCTTTCCAATATGAATGTCAAACCCGAATTTGTGCTGGAGACCTTTCGGCAGATGGCTTTTATTAGTGCCTTGATTGGTGGATTTGCTTTTTCTTTCGTCGGCGTGTTATTAGCTTTAAAGCAAAGAACTTCCATTGTACATTGGATTATTGGCATTACCATTACCGCCTCTTGCGGGCTAATCGTTTGCACTTTAGGCTGGACGATGAGCGCAAATTTCATTTATCCCTTAGCTGCCGAAAAAGTAACGGATGTGCCGCTTTTTGTTAAAAATATGCACCGAAGTTTGTCGCTCACTTTTATAGGATGTTTACTGCTGTTTTTGGTGAGTTTAGGTTTGAGTGGTTGGATTCGGTCGCGTTGGTTGGGCATTATTTCCAGCGTGGTTGCCTTTGTTGCTATTTTAAACGTACTGGTTATTCTTTCCCTATTTGTAAAATAAATCCATAATAAAAAAATGAAATCTTACATCTTTCTATTTTTTATGAGTATATTTTGTAATAATCTGCAAGCTCAAACGGATACTTTTCCAAAAAGCTGGCTCGGCAAATGGAGTGGCAAGCTAGAAATACACAACGCCAAAGGTTTGGCACAAACCATCCCGATGCAACTCCACTTGCTCCCAACCGACAGCACACACCGTTTCACTTGGACGATTTTCTACGGTGAGGATACCGTTGCAGGTAAGCGCGATTACGAACTCGTCACGCTCGATACTGCGAAAGGCTTATACGCCATTGACGAAAAAATACAATTATAATGGAATCTTACTTGCTGGGTGGAAAATTATACAATCAATTTGAAGTGATGGGCAATCTATTACTATGCACGACGGAATTGGTAAATGAAAATCTCGTATTTGAAGTTATTTCTGGTAAGTTGGAACCCGTGAGTACCACTGGTAACCAAAAATTTGAAGGCGAAGACATTCCACCTGTCAAGGCGTATCCGGTGAATGTGCGGCAGGTGGCGATTTTGAAGAAGCAAAAACAAAACTTTCTGTTTTTGTAGTTTCACATCCAAATCCAAACCATTTTCAAACACAAAACGAGACAACTTATGTTCAAAGAATTCAGAAAATTTGCCATGCAAGGCAATGTGATTGACCTTGCTATTGGCGTGATTTTGGGCGTCGCATTTGGCTTAGTCATTAATTCGCTCGTGAATGATATACTGATGCCGCTCATCGCTGCCGTTTTTCAAGCACCTGATTTTAGTAATCTTTTTGTACTTTTAAGACAGCCTGAAAACACCGCAAACGTGAATCTCAATTCCATCGAGGAAGTACGCAAAGCAGGCGGCGTGGCGCTCGGCTATGGCTTGCTTATCAATACGCTTATCAATTTTATGATTGTAGCTTTCGCGTTATTTACGGTGGTAAGGAGTTTGAACCGAATGCACAAGGAAGAACCAGCCGTAGTGGCTCCCACAGGACCGACGCAGGAAGAACTCTTGGCAGAGATACGCGATTTATTAAAAAATCAACAGCCAAAATAAAAACGCCATTTTTGGAAGCGCAAAAACGCTAAAGGACTTATCTTGTTCTGTTTTAACACTAAACCTCAATTCATGGCAGCAAAGACGAAAGCAAAAAGTGTAGAGACTAAAAAACCGCCCATCCTTTATCAGGAGACGCAGCAGGTCATTCAGCAGGTGCAAGAGGCTTGCGATGGCGATTTTTTGACGTATTGGGTATCGGGCGGTAGTCGAATTACGTCGGATGATGCGTTTGCTTTTTATCGCATTTTGAAAGCGCGGGCGCGGCGCCCATTGCTCTACTTGTTTCTCAAAAGTGGCGGTGGTTCGGGCATTGGTTCCTTGCGTATTATCAATTTATTGCGGCGCTACTATTCTAAAATTATTGCGATGGTGCCGCTCGATTGTGCGTCTGCTGCGACGATGCTCGCGCTGGGTGCGGACGTGATTAAAATGGGACCACTGGCGTATCTTTCTGCGATTGACACTTCGATTACGCATGATTTGTCGCCGATTGATAAAGATAATGACTTGGTGAGTGTGAGCCAAAATGAGCTGGATCGAGTGATTCGCCTGTGGGAGCAGCGCAAGCAATCCAATGATTTGAATCCCTATTCCAGTTTGTACGCGCACGTGCATCCATTGGTGTGGGGCGCGGTAGATCGTGCCAGCTCGCTGTCCATCAAGTTGACGACCGAGATTTTGTCGTATCATATGACCGATCTTGAAAAAGTAGAAGCCATCAGCACGTATTTGAATTCCCATTACCCGTCGCATAGTTATCCGGTCACGTTGCGCGAGGCGCATAAAGTGGGTTTGAACGTAGAAGAATTGGACGAAAAAATCAATGATAAACTCCTGTTACTCAACGAGTATTATTCAGAAATGGCACAGCGCGCTTTCACCGATTTCGATGAGCGCAATCACCACGACAACGAGATTATGAAAATTATTGAATTGCAAGGGCAGCAGGTTTTTTATCAAAATGACAAAGACTGGCACTACCGCCTCGAAGAACGCCGCTGGATAGCCATGAACGACGAAAGCTCGTGGCGCAGCATCGAGGAGGAAGAAGGCAAAATAGTGACGAGCCGATTTTTTGTGCGATAAAATTCGATTTAAGATTTTTCCTATTTGAAAATTATGGATTTATCCAGCATTTTGGCGGCCTCCCGACCAAGTTTGTAAAAATTGTGCCATTAGCGTATTAATTTAGGTGCACTTTTTTGCAAAAGATGGTTTATATTTGTTGAATATCCAAATAGCCAGTTTTGAATTGGACGAAAGTCCGAACAAGCCGGTATTGTATTCACTACAAGCTGTGGGAAGGATGTCATTTTCGCCGTCAACATATCAGTCTAAAATCTATCGCGACTTCAAAGCCATCGAAGTGACTGCGTATCGCCAGATTATTCATTTCTACGAGAAGCAGGAAGGGGTCATCAAGCAATTGGAGTTTGAGGAGCATTTTGAATTGCTCACGGCGTATGTCAACGCGCTTTTTGAAGTAGGCGCGTATCACAAACACTTACTACTGGTGGATTTGATTATTGAAATGGCAATTGCACACAACATCGAATTCTACCGAGGCGAGGATATTTTTCTGAAAATGTTGTTCCGAAAGGCTGCGTCCCTTTACAATATGTTGGAATACGACAAAGCCGAATACATCCTGCGCGAAATCATCCGCATCAATCCATGGGACAAAGACGCGGTGCTTTTTTTGAAAAAATGTTTGCGCCGCCAGCAACCAAAGTTTATACAAGCCAGTCGCGCCATCAGTATTTTGCTGTTTTTGTTAGCTGCGGTCGTCATTGCTGGGGAAGTCCTGCTGGTGCGCCCGTTTTATCCGCGATACACGGTGGCAGTGGAGCAGCTTCGGTTTGGATTATTTGGGCTGGGCATGGTATTGCTTGTGAGCGCGGATTTGATTCACAGAGCCAGCGTAGAATATCGAGTCAATAACTTTGTCAATCAGATACGGCAGCAGAAGGATAGTGTGTGAATAGGGACTGGTGATTTGGCACTTATCACTTGGTCGCTCACTCTTTGTTTTAACCGCAGAGACCGCAGCGTTCTTCGCAGAGGACGCAAGGTTCTTCCCTCCATACTTCAACTTTTTTAACCCAGCGGCGCAGCGTTCGCAGAGCGAGACAATACATAGCGCATCAAAACAATCATATAAATCACACAAATCACAGTTCAGACATTATTCATTTCCTCCCCTCGTGCGTTCTTTTAAAAAATTAATCTCATTTTTGAGCTTTTAGTAACCGTAAATCCAAAGACAACAAAATGAAACCAACGCTTCTTATTCTCGCAGCCGGTATCGGTAGCCGTTATGGTGGTTTGAAACAAGTAGATTCCATCGGTCTGCACGGCGAGGCAATTATCGAATATTCCATTTATGACGCGATTCGCTCCGGTTTTGGCAAAGTCGTTTTTGTCATCCGCAAAAGCATTGAGGACGATTTTAAAGCGAAATTCAGCGGAAAATTTGAAGATAAAATCGCCATCGAATATGCGTATCAAGAACTGGATATGTTTGTAGAAGGCATCACAGATTTGCCAAAGCGCGAGAAACCTTGGGGCACAGCGCACGCGGTATTGGCAGCAGCAGACGTAATTCACGAGCCATTTGCAATCATCAATGCCGATGACTTTTATGGAATAACCGCTTATCCGGCAATGGCGGATTTTTTAACCAATGAATGTACGCCTGACTATTATGCGATGATTGGTTATATTTTAAAAAATACCTTATCAGATAATGGTTCGGTCTCTCGTGGCGTGTGCGTGATAGATGAAAATAATGTGCTTTCTGCTATTAATGAAACCCATAAAATTGAGCGCGTAAATGGTCAAATTCAAAGCGAAGGCGGTGGTCAGTTGTCAGAAAGTACGCTGGTTTCTATGAATTTTTTTGGTTTTCATCACACCGTTTTTCCGGCATTGCGCGAGAGTTTTATCAATTTCGTGCAGCATAATAGAGACAATCCAAAAGCGGAATTTTATATTCCTTTATTTGTAACGGAGCAGATTCAAGCCGGTAAAGTGAAAATGACGGTCATTCCAAATGAAGAGCAGTGGTATGGGGTGACGTACCGAGAGGACAAAGAAGTGGTGCAGCAAGCGTTTAGCGGATTGACGGACGCAGGGAATTACCCACAGGGCTTGTGGAAGAATTAGTAAGCAGTTGGCAACAGGCAGTTTTAGAACGTTCCTATTGAGCGACTGCCTACTGCTTACTGTAAACTGCCTACTTCCTATTTACACGTTCTATAAAATTCTTCGATCAATTGATGAAATTCCATTAACATTTGAGCTACAATATCATCCGATTCTACAATATCATGATGCCAACGAAATATTTTTCCAACTAATATTTCTGACACTTCTGATTTAATAATGAGCTTTTGTTGGAATTTGTCGTCTACTTCCACGCCACGCAGGTGATAGCGTTCGCGCACGAAGTTGAGCCACAACTTCATCTTTTGTAATGCGAGTTGTTTGTGATTATTTTGTAAAAAATAGAGGCGACCGATGGTAGACACAAATTGCAGCGAGGTATTCGTGTTCGGTTCTAACACTGGAATGATACGCTGTTTGCGTTTGGTGCGAAACAATAAGTATAAAAATGCCATCGCTAACAGCAGGTACCACGCCCACGCCAGCGGCGGCTGACTCAATACATATTGCAACGGACTGTCTTTGGATAAGGCTCGATTGCGCTGCGACGGTGGAGGCGAGCCACGCATTTTGCTGTATTCATCCCAATAAATTTTGCCAGTGGTCAGGTGCGAAAAAGCCCGATTGGCGTATTGTAAACTGTTGGAATCCAGCATTGTAATATTAGAAAAAGTTAGTGGTGTAGCGTGCAGGTAAAACGTGCCGTCGCCGTAAGGGATTTTTGCAAAATTGATAAGCGAATCATTCATCAGTCCTAATTCGGTGAAGCCAAACTCCGCTTCGCAGAAAAACGAGGTATCAATATGGCTCCAATCGTAATTGCGAGTGCCCTGTTCACTCTTCCTTTTGAATCGAAAATCCGTTGCTGCTTTCAAACTGGGATGTGTCAAATTAAGCCGAACGGCGGTATCTCCAAAACTGCCGTAATCGCTCCAGTACTCGTCTTCGCACATTTCGTCATACGCAAAATCCAATAATTTTTCTGGAATCATACGGCTGGAAAGGAACGCGGTGTTGCCATTTGCTACAAAATTCAATAAAGTTTGCAGCTCCACTGAATCCAAAAACAACGCTTCGCCCACGAACACATAATTGCTATTTGTAATGGAATCGTTCGCCAATCTTTTATCCAAACTATCTTGTAATATTTCAAAACCTTCGCCCGGAAAATAATTTTTTAGCAATTCGACGATAACAAACGTGCCGTACGGTTCCTTGCTTTTTTCTTTATAAGTCGGTCGCCAATCGTTACGTTTGGAGGGATTGCGAAAGAAGAGTAGCGTCAACAATCCAATTGCTACCAATGCGATAACCAGCAGGATGGTTTGATTTTTTTTCATTTGACTATCGGATTTGTGCTGGCTTTAATGCTGTGAATCAGCGTTTTAAACTTGGGTTCTATGCGTTCAAAATCCAGTCGCGACAGCGCGATATTGCCATACCATATCCGTTCAAAAATAGTAGTCACATCCGAAAAATCGTTGAAAACGGTAGACGAGCGCATTTCCCGCAAATAATCTCGGTTGGTTTTGTCGCGTTTCCATTCAATCCGCTCTTGTAAGGAGAGTTCTTTTAGAATCGCTAAATAATATAATCTTACCGCCAGTGCATAATTCCCCTGCTCAATCGCTCGCCGAATAAAATCGTCCAGATTCGCCTGATGCAAATTTTCTCCGAGCTGCGTCAACTCTTCTACCGAAAGGATTTCATTGATTTTTTTATCTCGTGGATTATTCAATCCCAATAAACTACGCAAAACGAAAAATAATAATACAGCCAACAATAATCCGATAATAATTTTCATTGTGAACGACGCATTCCCACCAAATTTAAAAGAAAATGGCTCTTTCCCACGTCCATCGGCTTTTTGTTCTTTTGTGCGTTGTTCTTTTTCCGTTACATATTTTAAGTCTTTCGTTGCTTGTTCCCATTGGTTTTTATCAAAATCACGTTGCTCTATCGTTTCTTGCAAATACGGCTCCTCCCCTTCCTGCGCCGTGGCCAGTATGGGAATTATTACAATAAAGAAGCAGTATATTAATTTAAATAAATTCATGTTTTGTAAAATCCAGCAATCACTTAGTTCGTAATAGTACACTGATTTTTATGATAAATAAGATAAATTATGATTTATTGCAAAGAATTTAAAATCATAATAAACCATAAACATCATAATAATCAGTGTCACATACTCTTACAACGTTTGAAATAAATCCCGAATTTCATTTATCAATTGATTAAAACCGGCTTGTTTGCGAATCTCAGGATGCCACGCCAAGTCGCGCTTGATGAGGTCAAACGTGTGTTTGATATACGAGCCTGCAATTGGAATGTTATTCGCATCGCGGTCGCGCCCCATGAGCCAAATTGTGTCGGAAATGGCGGCTGTGGACACAATATCATGGGAAACAATAATGACCGTATTCAGGTCGTGACTGCTCGCAATTTCAGAAATCAACTCGCTCACTTCGTCCACCATATTGATATCCAAACCGGAAAACGGCTCGTCCATCAAAATAAAATGTTTGCTGCAAAGGAGCTGTTGTGCAATGGCCACGCGCTGTTTTTGTCCACCCGAAAGCTGTGCTGGATAGCGTTGCGCGTACTGCGAAAGATTAAAACGGCTCAACATTTCTTGGATTCGCTCATCGGATTCCTTCCCGTTTTTATAATTTTTGAGTGCCGCAATTTTTAGATTACCATACACCGTGCGGTGATTGAATAATGGATAATTTTGTTGTACAACTCCTGCAGAACCCGGACGCGCTACTTCCTTGCCATACGTCACCGTCCCCTCTGTTGGGCGCATTAAGCCCGCCATAATTTCAAACAACTTCGTTTTGCCAATACCAGACGGACCGAGAAACCCCACGACTTGCCCTTGCGATATGCCCGGACGCACGATGTCGTGGATTGCTGCATTCACATTTTTTAGAATGACGTTGTCGTTCAGCGTCAGCCCAACTTTATCTATTTTGAGAATACATTCTTTGGTGGAATATTCTATCATGGAAATTTAGTTAATGATATAAATAGCTTTTCCCTCATGGCGTGATGGGAACGCGGATGACGCGGATTGAGCGAATTTATGCGGATTTTTCTCTCGTGACTGCCCACTGCCCACCGGAAACTGCCCACTGCATACTTATTTCTCCAATGTCAATTTGCTATACGGAAAAAGCAACTGTCTTGCCAATCCAATTGCGTAATCTAAGAAAATACCCATCAATAAAATCACAAATTGAATCGCAAAGACATCCGCCAGTCGGAGCAATTTATTGTTATTCAATAGCAAAACGCCAATGCCGCCTTCCGCTCGCACAATGCCTTCTACGAGTGTGAGCATCATCCAACTAATCGCAAAATTCTGTCGAATCACTTCCACTACCAAATCCAATCTGCCCAAAATGATGACTTCCCACACCACTTGCCACTCGCTCATACGCAAGGTACGCGCGTGATAAAATTCGTATTTTGGAATGGATTCTATAATGGAAACCATCGAAGTGACGAAGAAAACGCTGATGCCAAACACCAACAACGACACTTTCAAATCTTGTCCACTACTGGTCAACAACGTGAAAACAAACGACAAACCGACGAGCGACCAAAAGCGGAATTTGGAAATCAAAAACCCAATCGGACGGAAAAATGGAATGACGGTCAAGTATGAAATCAGAAGTGAAATTACCGCCGCAATACCCATTGCTTTGAGACAGAGGAACGTACTGTTCCAGAGTTCGTAGATTAAATTCTGATTTTGAACCAAGCCTACGAAAGCCGTCCAAATCTCACCCGGCGTGGGTAGTAATTTAAACGAACTGGTCGTCCACAAAACGAGCAACACCGCCACTTGGAAAGCCGCCATGATAGCAATCGTGGAAGTGCTGTTGCGGGTATTGGGAAGAAAAAGGTTTAAAATTGTTTTTAACATGGAAAATGGGCATTAGTTTTTTGAATGAAAAATCTTACTTGTGTTTTGCGCCCTCATAACATCAATGGGAACGCGGATGACGCGGATGACACGGATTTTCTCTTTATATAGCCCTTACGGCGTTTTTTCAACCACAAAGACGCAGAGGGCGCGGAGTCTCAATCATGTTCATCACAAAAAAATCATATAAATCATGGTTCAGACACTCATCACCCTATCACCCTATCACCCCCTACCGTCCCATCACCACCATCACGCGGCGGTTTTTGGCTTTGCCTGCGGCGGTAGAATTGGGTACGAGCGGCTGCGACTGCCCATGTGCGAAGATTTGAATACGTCCTTGCGGGAAGTTGTTGGACGATTTCTTTTCCAACCATTCTTTCACTGCAAACGCGCGGCTTTCGGACAATGCCATATTGGAAGCAGGGTCTCCAACGTTATCAGTATGTCCGTGAATTTCTACTTTCAAATTGCTGGCGACTACCAAGTCGTTGAACAAATCTTCCAGTTCTCGCGCGGCTTTTGGCGTAAAAGCGTCCTTGCCACTTGCAAATCCAATATTCCAAGATTTTTCAGATACTTTATCTCGAATATTGGTATCGTCCGTGAAAGCGACTTGCTCGGCTTGTGCCATATTCGTGGTGCGACCCGCCACATTTTTCAAATAAGATACATCAATAATATCATCTGACTTCGGAAAAGAAGGCATGAGCGCCGGATATAATTTGGAAGCCAAATCGCCGAACACATCATATACAATTTTCACCACATTCGTACTACCGGGATTCAAGCCAAATATTTCCATATTATCACCTAAGTTATGCACTGCCGAGCCACCCAATTCTACCACAAGATTTTGTTTATCAGCCACTTGCGTTCCTTTATAATATTTGACCCAATACGCTTTGTCCGCTTCGTTATACACTTTGGCAGAAAGTTCCCCCGCCTTATCCAGTGCCGGTGAAAACGACTTCACTTGGTCGCCGCCCTCCGCAATGCCTTCGATGAGTTTTTCAACAGTCGGACGATTGTCTTCCATGTATTTTTTGATACCAATCAACACACATGGCATTTGACTGCGATATTCTTTGGTGGAAACGATGGACACCAAGCCGCCTTTTTTCTCTGCAATGTTTACGTCGCCAGGAGTCCAAGTGGCTACGCCGTTGACGCTCACTTTTTGTGTTTTGCCGGTACGCTTGCCATTTTCAACTACGGCTCTATCTTCCGAATAACCTGCAATATATTTTTCAGCTGCATCCAAATAACTATCCGCAGCCACGAAATTCATGGCATTTGGGTCATAAGTGGTTTCATCAGGATTGACAGGAATGCCGTTGTCACCGCACCATTTCACTACAATATTCCAGTCGCCGTCGCGTAAAACCGCAGTGGTCAAGCCACCACGCGCCGTTTGCGGATTGTCCTTCCAAGCTGGCAAGCCCATAAATTTATCCTCGCCCAATGATTTTCCACAAGTGTAAATAATCTGAGCCCGATAGTCCGCACCAATTTTTTCCAACTCAGGATTCACACCTGCCAAGAAAGCCGCTGCGCCGTCGCCCATAATGGTGACAAACTGCACACCGTCGGTCGTGGATTTATTATTGGAATACGCATTCGCAAATTTGACCAAGTTGGCTTGCATTTGCGGCACCTCGTCTTGTCGGATGAGTTCCACATTCAAACCTTTTTTCTCCATGATGGAACCTTGCGTGGTCTTCGCGCCGCCGTTGGCATAGATAGCGCCCATCTGCGCGTTCCAAGCCCACAGCATCCAGCGGATGGCGGGCGCGTCCACATTCGCGGGTTTGTCGGTCGGCAAATTCATAGATTGTACGGTCGTAGCGGCATTTTTTGGTGCGGTCGGCAGGTCAATTTTTCCAATTTCCTGAGAGGCAGTTGCCTTCTTTGCCATGACGTAGCCACTATCCAACAACAACCATTTCAAGCCCCACAAAGCGGCGATGATAACAATAACGACGGTAATTCTTCCAAGCGGTGTTAAGCGATTCATTTTGTTTTTTTAATGATTTAGGAAATTTAGTTTTTTTGAGGATTGTCATCAAATACTGACAATTGCAATCTTAACTCAAAATTAGCAGATTAAAGTTCTTGGACGAAAGAAATTTACGAGTTGTAGCGAGAATAAAACGACGAAGGGGGGTTTTTAGACGAGAAAGGAGTTGTTCTCCGTTGCAAAATTAGAAAGTCAAATTGGAGAAAAATAAACAATTATCAAATCTGTCCGTTAAAAAGATATAAAATCAATTTATTTGAGAAAATTTCTCAAAAAACAACTTTTTCTCAAAAGAACATTTATATATTTGCTATATACTCTCAAAATAACATATTATGCTACTGGAATTTAGTGTCGGCAACTTTTTATCCTTTAAAGAAATCAAGACCTTGAGCTTAGTTGCTTCAAGTATCAGCGATTACAAAGAAACCAATACTGTCAACACAGATAGATATTCATTGATTAAGGGGGCTGTCATTTATGGTGCCAACGCTAGTGGCAAAAGTAATTTCATTCGGGCAATGAGTACGATGAAACGAATTGTAATGTCATTTAATCAATCTTCTACTAAAAATTTAAATGTTACTCCATTTTTATTAAATACGAACACCGAAAAAGAAGCCTCTCATTTTGAAGTATTATTTCAGATTGCCAATGTTCGTTACCGTTACGGTTTTGAGGTGACTAATAAAGAAGTCAAAGCAGAATGGCTATATGAGACTAAAAGAAAAACAGAGAAATTATTATTTATCAGAGAGAACGATGGTATTGAAGTAAGCCCTATTTATAAAGAAGGGGGAAATTTAGAAGAAAAAACGCGTAATAATGCTTTGTTTTTGTCTGTTATTGACCAGTTTAACGGACTAATTGCTAAAAAAATTATAAATTGGTTTAATAATTTCATAATTATATCAGGAATTAATCACGAGGATTATGAAGTGACTACTTTTAAAATGATTGAAAGAAATAAAACAAATGAAATTCTTTCTAATTTTTATAACAAATTAGATTTAGGATTTGATGCAATTATGGTGAATGAAGTTACACGTGACATTGGAACAGATTTTAATAAAATTAAAAACTCTTTCATAAAATCAATTATAAATGAGTCACCAGATATTTATGCGTATGAAATTGATACGATTCATAAAAAATTCGATAAAATGAATACGTTTGTCGAAAACGTTAAATTCGATATGCGAAGCCAAGAATCTTCGGGTACAAATAAAGTATTTAATATTTCAGGTCCTATTTTCGATGTTTTGCAAGATGGAGGAGTGCTGGTTATTGACGAATTGGATTCCAGTTTACATCCCTTATTAACTTTAGCTATTACAAAATTATTTAATTCTGAAATTGATAATAAAAAGAATGCACAATTAATTTTTACTACACATGATACAAATCTTTTCTCGTATGGTAAATATCGCAGAGACCAAATCTATTTTGTTGAAAAAGATAAATATGGAGCTTCTGATTTGTACTCTCTCGTAGAATATAGAGAAGAGAATGGAACAGCCGTGAGAAAAGACCGTTCCTTTGAAAGTGATTATATTCAAGGACGCTATGGCGCTATTCCTTACATCGGAAATCTTTCAAAAATTGTAAGCGAATGGCACGAAAGTTAAAAATACCAAATCATGTAAAGAAAAGGCGAGATAGAATAGAAACATTACGTAAGGAAGGCAATAAAATTAAAAGAAGATATTTTCTTATCGTTTGTGAAGGAGAAAAGACGGAACCTAATTATTTCGAGTCTTTGAAAGACGCATTACCTAAAGGCGTTTTAGAAGTGTGCGATTTTAAAATTGTCGGTACTGGAAATAATACTACTTCTTTGGTGGAAAAAGCCATGCAACTACGCACAGATTGGGCAAATCAAACCGAAAAACCGATAGATAAACTCTGGATTGTTTTTGACAAAGACAGCTTCACTGCTCAATCATTCCACGCCGCCATTCAAACTTGCACCACTAATCATCCCTTAGTTGATGCTGCTTGGAGCAATGAGGCTTTTGAACTTTGGTATCTTTTACATTTTCATTTTTACAACACAGCTATAAGTAGGAAGCAATATCAAGATTTGATTGAAGAAAACTTTAAAGAAAAGGGCTTAAAAAATTACAAATATAAAAAGAATAGTATTGAAATGTTTACGCTTTTAGAAACGTATGGAAGTAGAGAAGATGCCATTAGAAATGCAATCAATCTTGAAAACCTTTATGCAGATACAACTGATTTTGCGAATCATAATCCTTGTACAAAAGTTCATAAATTAGTAATAGAGCTTTTTGGATTGGACGAAGCGTTAGAAGAAGAAAGCGAAAATTAATAAGATGATTATGACTTGGAGGCGCAACAAATTCAGTTGGCAGAAGAATTAAAGACTATCAAACCTTTTCGGGAAAATGCCGCCTAACCATTCACCCTAACCGTGCCAACTCCTTATCAATTGCTTCAATCAGCTTCTGACAACGTTTGGCAGCGGCATCAAAATTTTGTTTGAAACTGACATAAATACCTAAATGGGAGTAAATGATATTTTTCATATAGCGGTCTTCCAACAGGAGAAATTCCATTTTTCTGCCAAACTGGGAGTAATCTAAATTATCCATCAAATATTTCGCAACGTACTCTCTTTCAAGGTTGTTATACTCCATCTGCACGAGGTCAATGCGCTGATACTGACTGTAATGTTCTACAATCTGGCGTTTGAGGTTTAGATTACTCAATAACTTTAAATCACCGGAAAACTTCATGGATTCATACGTCGCATTGTGGGGATAAAAATCATAATCCTTCCGCAATAATCCAAAAAACAACATGGCAACCGTATCGCGCCCGGGCAGTACCCGCGCTGCGTGGGCGGCGAGCGTACCCGCAGCGCGTTGGGATTCGCTTATCGTTTTACTCAATCGTTGCAATTCCTTCACATCATCCCGAATCTCTTCCTTCAAATTTTGCAAATACTGAATCGCGTCTTGGCGGTCTTTGAGCTGCTCGCCACAACGGTCTACCGCAAACGCCAGCAAAATACTGAGCAAAATGACGAAAAACTCACCAAAGAGATTCTTCCAATTAAATGTGTAAAAGCGGTTTTATCATGGATTTGAGTTTTGGCGTAATTGTCGGAAATTTCTAATGATGTCATCACTCCAAAGTAATGACATCATTAGAAATTTTATTATCTTTTCCGAATGCCTTTAAACTCCGAACCCACCTTCCAATCTGGAAACGTACTTTCATTTGACAATTTCAGACCGATATTATAAAACAAAGTCGCATCCTGTGCGATGCCGCTCCAATCCCAAGCCTCAGCGTTGTATTCATCGGAGGGCTGGTGATAGCTATTTGCTTCAAATTCTTCAGATTTTGCTTTGCCATATTCTTTGCCTTTGTCCCAATGGTCGTATTGACCGCTGGCGTAGAGCGCAGGAATACCAACTTTTGCAAAATTGAAGTGGTCAGAACGGAAATAGAAGCCTTTTTCCGGTTCCTGTTCTGGCTGCACATAGCGTCCTTGCTTTTCGGCTTCGGCTTTAGCATAATCTTCCAAATCCGACTGTCCAGAACCTACAACGGTCAAATCCTTCATGCGCCCATTAGGATTCAGCGCGTCCATGTTGATATTAGCAACGGTTTTATTAATTGGAAAAATGGGTTTTTTGGAATAAAATTCTGATCCTAGCAAGCCTTGTTCTTCCGCCGTTACAAATAAAAAGACGACCGAACGTTCTGGTTTTTCTTTCAATTGAGTGAATGCTTTTGCAATAGCTAATTGTGCCGCCGTGCCACTGGCGTTGTCCACCGCGCCGTTGTAAATCGAATCACCATCCATCACTGCGCCCACGCCGAGGTGGTCCCAGTGGGTAGAGTAAATAATGGTTTCATCGGGGCGTTCGGTGCCGCGTAGCATTGCCACCACGTTTTTAGAATTGGAAGTTTTAAACGTATTTTTCAAACCGGTAGAAACGGTCAAGCCCATCGGAATAGGTTTAAAACCTTTTTGTTTGGCTTTTGCAAATAAATCATCGCCTTTTAAATTGGCAGCTTTTAATAATTGTGCGGCAGCAGTAAGTGTCATCCAACCTTGAATCGCGGTGCTATTCATGCCTTTATTTTGGGTTTGCAAAGTCAGCCGTGGTGTCAACGAACCTTGCGGCACGAGCCACGGATAACCTGCTGCTCGGGTCTCATGGATAATCAAAACACCTTCCGCACCTTGTCGCGCCGCTTCCTCAAATTTGTACGTCCAACGACCGAAATAAGTCATCGTGTTGCCTTTGAATAAAGTGCTATCGCCGCCACCAAAGTCTGGGTCATTGACTAAAACCACTGCAATTTTACCTTTCATATCGGTTCCCGCGTAATCATTCCAACCCACTTCCGGCGCGATTACGCCATAGCCGCAAAAGACGAGTTCCGCATTTTTGATTTGAATATCGGCTTGTTCTCGCTGGGTATAAAGCACATAATCATCGCGCAATTTCAAATTGAAACTGCCGTTTTTGCCTTTCACTTGCATCACAGAATCAGGCGTGGGCGTGATTTCTACCAGCGGTACATCTTGATAATAACTGCCGTTGTTGCCAGGTTCTAACCCTAATTTTTTCAATTCACTTTCTAAATACGCTAAGGTTTTCGTTTCGCCTTCGGTGAAGGGTTTGCGACCGAGAAATTCATCGGAAGCCAGTGCTGTCAGGTGTCGGTCGAGGTCGGCAGTGTCAATGACGTTGGTGGCATTTTCGCCGGAGCCGAGTGCGGGTTCGTTTTTACAACTGAAAAAAGTTATAATAGAGATTGTAAATAACAGTCCAAATAGTGTAGCTTTCATTATAAGGCGTTTGATTAAAGAATATTTTTAATAGTGGGCAAGCGTCAGGAGACGCTATGATATAGGGTTCAAGTTAGGAAACTTGAACCAGTTTTTGTAATTATTTTTGATTACAAAATAGGAGTGGTTAAGTAAATAAAATCCGAAAGCCTGAATGAATGTCATTCAGGCTTTCAGAGGTTTCATGTAAAAAGTCTGGCATCTGGCATCTACCTCAAGGCTTAATCACCCCACCACTCCGATCCAACATAATCACTTTACCGAGTCCCACATCTTTCAAACGCTCCACTTGCGTCTGAGCATCGCCGGTAATCATATACACCAATTTGCCGCCATCTACAAACTTGGTAATCAACTGTTTTGCTTGCGGCAATGTCATTTCAGTTACCACTTTTTCCTGTTTTTTCAAATAATCCAACGGCAGACTATAGGTGCTAATATTCATCAAAATCCCCATCTTATCGCCCAAGGTTTCATACGCGCGCGCGCTGCTGCGGATGAGCGAACTTTTGGTTTTGTCTAAATCTTCTTGCGAATAATCTTTGCCATAACCGTCTATAATTTCCTTGAATAACTCAATAGATTCCTTTGTCACGTTGGTGCGAACACTTGACGTTGCAATAAAGAATCCATTATTAATTCGTCGAACAAAGTTAGAACCAGCACCATACGTATAGCCTTTTTCTTCGCGCAATTTTTGAAACAGACGGGAGGACGTACCCGCACCCAATCGCTCATTGATGACACTCGCCGCAAAAAAATCAGGGTCACTTCCTTTCATCGCTGGTGCGCCGATATAAATGACGGACTGTTTAGAATCAGGAATATCCACAAAATACGCCTGCGATTTTTCCGGTTTGGTTGGAATCGTAATTTCCGGCAGTTTTACCTCTTTCTTTTGCCACTTCGTTTCCAGATTGACCAGCGTTTTCAAAGCCTGCTCTTTCGATACGGCTCCGGTTACGTGATACGCTGCTAAAGTCGGCGTGAGATTTTTGGTGTAATAATTTCTTAAATTCTCCAGTGAAACATCTTGTAAACTCACCAACGTCCCAATCGGTACATTCGAGAAAATACTATTCTCGCCGTAAATCATTTTATTGAATGCGCGGCTGGTAACAGAAGCGGGTTGTGCGTTTTGTTGTTGAATCTGATTGATGGTGCGTTGCTTGAGGCGGTCAAATTCTTTGGCATCCCAACGGGGTTCGAGCAGCATTTCATCCAACAACAACATCACTTTATCATAATTTCTCGCCAAACAACTACCTGTCACAGTGATAAACTCTGAAGCCGCCCCAATATTGATATTCGCACCCAACTGTCCGAGCGCGTCTTGGAGTTGTTCCGGCGTTTTGTTCTTCGTGCCTTCCTGCATCACTTGCGCCATAAGACTTGCCACGCCTACCTTTTTCGGGTCATCGAGCCACATGCCACCTTTGATGCGCAAACTAAATTCCACCAACGGCAATTCTGTATTTTCAATGCCATAAACGGCAATACCATTTTTCGTTTTCGCTGTCCAAATGAGCGGTGCTTTCACGAGCGGCGATTCGCCCAACGCGGGAATTTTCGTGCGGTCGAGTTTAGAAGCCGTTTTCGGAAAATTGGTTTCGCTCTCATCCATGGGTGCTTCTTCCGCGCCTTGCACGATGGGTTCTTCCACGACTTCCGCTACTTTCGAGCCTTCTACCGCCAATTCTACTTTTCCTTTTGGAACAAAACTGGTCAAAATATACGGTTTGCCTTTAATGTATTTTTCATAGACGCGTTTCACATCGGCTTTCGTAACTGCTTGAATTTTCTTGATTTCGTTTACCAATTCGTCTGGGCTGCCGCTGAATTCATTGTATTGCGCGAGTTGCTCGGCTTTAGAGAGCGTACTGGATATGCCATTGTAAAAATCTTTTTCCAACGCGATTTTAATACGCTCCATGTCTTTATCGTCAATGCCATTTTTTTCAAAATTGCCAAATGCCGTGAAAACGCTGCTGTAAATGCTGTCCAAATCCACGTTATCATTGGCGCGCACCCCTACGCGGAACACACCGGCAAGCTCCGAAGACGCTTGAAACGCAAACGGCGAGGGTGCCAATTTTTTGTTTTCCACCAATTCTTTGAACAACGGCGCCCGCTTACCTTGTGCCAACAACTGACCCAAATATTGCAACGCATAACTATCAGGATGTCCATCTTCCACCGAAACCCACACCATATTCAAATCTGCCAATTGCGCAAAATTATCTTCGTGCATCAGCTTCACCGTTTCCGTTATTCTACCTGCTTGCGGTTTCAGCGTTTCGGTTGCTGCACGCGTTGGAATTTCTGCAAAATATTTTTCTACAATCGCTTTCACTTTCGCAAAATCAATGTCACCTGCGATGACCATCGTGGCGTTATTCGGACCGTACCATTTGTTGTAAAATTCTTTCACGTCATCAATCGTCGCCGCTTGCAAATCCTCCAAACTGCCAATCACCTGCCAGTTGTACGGGTGCTCCGACGGATAAATCGCTTTGTTAATCACATAGTTCGTATGACCATACGGCACGTTATCCACGCGCTGGCGCTTCTCGTTTTTCACCACTTGCTTTTCGTTTTCCAGCACGGGCGTCGTCACCGTATTAATCATAAAACCCATACGATCACTTTCCATCCACAAAATGCGTTCGAGCGCATCTTTCGGCACGACTTCGTAATAAATCGTACCGTCCTGCCAAGTACCGCCGTTAAATTCGCCGCCGAGGTCTTCAATCGTTTTGAAAAAATTACCTTTTCCTACATTCTCCGAACTTTGGAATAACATGTGTTCAAAAAAATGCGCAAACCCCGTTCTACCGGGCTTCTCGCGGTTAGAACCCACATTAAATACAATTGCCACTGCCACAATCGGGTCGGATACATCCTTGTGCAAAATCACATCCAAGCCATTGGACAAGGTGTACTTTTCGTAATCAATCTTCAGTTCAGCGGAAGCTGGTTTTGGCTTCGATTGCGCCCAACCGGATGTTAGGTTAGCAAACAAAAGCAATGCAAAAAGTGCGTATTGGAATCGTTTCATAGATGTACAAATTTTGTAATAAAAATTTTATAATTTTAGAATATAGAATGAAGTAGAGACGTGGAAATAGTAGAATTATTGTCTTTACAAAACAGTAAAAAGAGTTTTTAAAAAGGAGAAAGTTGTAGGAGCAATAGCTAAAAAATAAAACGCGGGAAGTTATCTTTACAAAAAATCTTTTAAAAAATGACACTGACTAAAGATTGGTTACGGACCATGGCAGAAACAGCGGTGTATCATCGCGGCGAGGGCATTTATCAGGCGCAACCCATTCGAGTGAATAAAATGGGAAATGTGTACGAAGCAAAAGTTTGGGGTACGGATAAATATGAAGTCACGATTAATCTGGAAGCCGAGGAACCGGATTGTTATTGCACTTGTCCTTATAATTTTGAGGGCATTTGTAAACATATTGTAGCAGTTGGTTTATCTATTGTGGATGATAAGTTTTCAGAAAAAATGACTGATTTTATCGAAGATGCAATTGTCGTCAGTGACCCGAATTTCTACAAAAATGTTTTTCTGCAAGCACCGTCCAGTCAACAAAGCACTTTTTTACAGCAATTATTTGAAAAGAACGCCGCCATCCAGGAGCAGTTTTCCCATTTTATTCAAATGGATAAAAAGTCCTTCCAAACGGATGATATTTTAAAAGTGCGCGATGCGGTGCATACGAAACTCAATAGCTTGGATGTGGAATTTAATTACGACGATTATTATGACGATGAAGGCGACGGTGTGCTTGAATTGGGTCTGGAGGAAGTCGAATCAGTGTTAAAACCTTATTTCAAAAGTGCAGAAACGAAATTGCAGCAAGGGAATCTGCGCGGCGCGGTGTCAATATTGGCGGGCATTTACGAAGGTTGTCACAATTTGGAAGAACCCGTTTTGGGAGAGGATTTTGAATGGAGTAATTATAGCGATTATGAGACCGACGTACGAGCGATTTTTGCAGAACATTTACAACAAATTAGCAATTATTTACCTACCATCATTACAGAACAAAAAAATATCACAGCAGCTATTAATGTATTATTTGAACGAATTTATTATTACACGGAAGTGCCGGAAAGCAAAAGCCATCCGATGGTGTATAATTTGAAAGATTGGGAACCACTGCTGTTAACTTTTCTGACCAATAAAAATATAGCAACAGATTTATTGGATATGCTACGCGAGGAAGAACTGGTGGATGAATCCACTTCTATTATCACTTTGAAAATCGCCGAACTCACCGAAGACGAGCCTTTGTGGCTGGAAACTGCCGAAGCCAATGCCCTGCACGATCCTAAAATTGCATTACAATTGTTGGATAAATATTATGAAGCGATTGAAATGTCCTCGTTTTATCGCGTCGCCAAAGCTGTTTTTAAATCGCACAGTGAGTCACTTTCGAGTTATCTAGCCGATATTGTTGCGCCCGAAAAAGACCGTGCTTTTTATGTCAAAGTGATAAGTTATCATACCCACCGTTATCAAAGTCTTGAACATTACAAAAGGCTGCGCGAAGTGATGCTTCCTACCGAAAAAAAAGATTTTATAAATAGTTTGCGTAACGACTGGCGACCGCAATTTTACATCAACGTGTTGGAAATAGAGCAAGACTGGGACGCGCTTCTTCAATTGGCAAAAGCCAACACATCCACTATCAACTACCTGCTCTATCTACGTCCTGTTGCTGCCGCTCGCCCAGAAGCGGGTTGGGAAATGACCAAAGAGCGCATCAAAAAGCTGTTAGAAAGTGGCACACAGGGACGAGATTGGTATAAAACTTTTGCCAACGAATTGTTTACCATCGGAAATATTAGCTCGCAACGGATGCATCAGGCGCGGGCGTTTGCGTCCAGTTTGCTTTCTACCTATCCGCGTTTGCGGGCGATGAAGGAGGAGTTTCGGCGGGTGGGGTTGGGGTGATTAAATTATTCAATTGAATATGACTATTTCAACTCAGCTTCTCTAATATTATTTACAATGTAAATAATGGCGTTTTCTATTTTAATAAATTCTCGGTGAGCAGATGGAAAACTAATGAGTCCTTTTTGGAACGTCTGTTGGATGCGATTGTAACGTCCTAACAAGCGGATTACATCGTCAAACGTTCGAGTATTGGTGCGCAGTTTTTCTTTAAAAGTTTGCAGCGCTACTTCTACATCTTTGGTAATGATACCAGTATGCAGTTGGCTGTACGCAGTTGGCAGTCAGTAAGTGATTGATTTACATGGTTTTAAAATAATTTAATACGCCATTTTAATTTCATTTTAGTATGAGTTCTTTAATATCTCCCTTTAATTGCAATACAGCAGGCGTGAGTGTTCGCTCTATTACTAAACTTTGCACTTCCATAAACTCCTCTACCAAATCTATCGCTTCCCCAGCATTGCTTTGATTTACAAGTGTTTCTTCTTTTTCAATCAATAACAAAAGAGCAGCATGTATTTTCTCCGCTAATGCAGCAGGCAAGATTAACGTCAACTTTTCGTTCTCAAAATTAGACACAAGAGCAGGTTTAGTTTTTAATTAAAGTGCATTACATTTTTATGAACCCAAAAAAAATGGCAATTCCTCGAAAAAAATTGACTGCTCCTTGAAATACATTGTCTTTTTTTATCGGTTTTGATTTTAAATTTTCTTTTGTTATAGATTCTACCAATTGTAATAACTGATAAATCAATCTGTTCTTTTCGGCAGCTGAAAAGTATTCATCTATCAGGTTCAGTTGCTCCTGCTGCCTGAGGTCAATGTAACGAGACGATAAATTCAGTGCTTCATTATAAACGGCACTGTCTTTATTATTTTTTAATAAAGATAAAATATCTTGTACGGCTTTATCCGATTTATTACTCGCTATATTTTGCTTGATTTGCAGAATCGCTTCCATGTTGTTTTCTTTTTATCAAATGCAAATTACATCTTTTTACTTAAAAAATCAACTTCTCTTTCAAGAACCCCGCCGTTTTTGACTCCTTCACTTCCGCCAATTCCTCTGGTCTTCCTTGAAACACCAAATGCCCCCCATTTTTGCCGCCTTCGGGTCCAAGGTCTATAATCCAATCCGCGCATTTAGCGACTTCCATGTTGTGCTCTACAACGAGGACGGTGTGTCCCTTTTCAACCAAAGCGTTGAGCGCATCCAGCAGTGTGCGAATGTCGTGGAAATGCAAGCCAGTCGTGGGTTCGTCGAAGATGAAAAGGATGTTTTCAGTGTTGCGTTCTTTAGTGAGGAAGGACGCGAGCTTTACGCGCTGTGCCTCGCCGCCGGAAAGCGTACTGGATGATTGTCCTAACTTTACATACCCGAGTCCAACATTATATAATGGTTGAATTTTATTTATCACTTCTTTTACATCTGCAAAAAAATTGATGGCTTCTTCTACACTCAGGTCGAGGATTTGGGAGATGTTTTTGCCATTGTATTCCACTTCGAGGAGTTCGGCTTTGAAGCGTTTGCCTTGACATTCTTCGCATTCAAGGCGCACGTCCGCGAGGAATTGCATTTCAATAATTTGTTCGCCTTCGCCTTTGCAAGTGTCGCAGCGACCGCCGTCCACGTTGAACGAGAAGTGAGAAGGTTTGTAACCTCTAATTTTTGATAACTGTTGTTTGGCAAATAAATCCCGAATCGCATCATACGCTTTGACGTAAGTGACTGGATTTGAACGAGATGACTTTCCAATCGGATTCTGGTCTACCATTTCTACCTGCGTCAGCTTTTTCAAATCGCCTTCAATTCCACTATGCAAACCCGGAGATTTCGGATAATTTTCGCCAAAATGTTTTTTTAAGGCTGGATATAAAATTTGCTTTACGAGTGTAGTTTTGCCAGAACCCGATACGCCCGTGACGACTGTGAGCGCATTCAAAGGAATCTTCGCATCAATATTTTTTAAATTGTGCTGCTTCGCGCCTTTGATTTCAATAAAATGGGAAACTTTTCGGCGCGTTTTCGGCACAGGAATGCGCATCCGACCGCTCATATATTTAGTTGTTAAACTTTCGGTCGCATCTTCATAAATAGCTGAATAATTTCCTGCAAATATTACTTCACCGCCATGAATGCCCGCCGCTGGACCAATATCTACTAAATAATCTGCATTTTTTATGATATCCTCTTCATGTTCTACTACAATCACGGTGTTGCCCAAATCTCGTAATGCTCTTAAAACATCCACCAAACGCGTACTATCGCGCGGATGCAAGCCCACGCTCGGCTCGTCCAAAATATACATGGAACTGGTCAAATTACTACCCAAAGTCCGAGTCAAATTAATCCGTTGCGTTTCGCCTCCAGAAAGCGTTGCTGATAAACGATTGAGTGTCAAATAATTCAAACCCAAATCCAGCATATAGCGCAAGCGATTTCTGATTTCCAGCAGCAATCGGCGACCGATTTTTGCATCAAACTCATTAACTTGAATGCCTTCAATATGTACAACGAGTTCGTCAATCGGCATATCTACGAGGTCGGTAATGGGCGTTCCGTCAATTTTTACATACGTCGCCTCTTTGCGCAAGCGCCCACCCTCGCACACGGGACACAAAGTTTTGCCGCGATACCGAGCCAACATTACACGGTTTTGAATTTTATATAATTTCTCTTGCAATTCTTCAAAAAAAGCATCAATGCCCCAGAAATGTTTGTTGCCTTTCCAGAGTAATCGTTGTTGCGGTTTCGTCAAATCTTGGTACGCCTTGTGAACTGGGAAATCAAATATATGTGCGGTTTCTACCAGTTTGTCTCGCCAAGTACCATATTTCTCGCCGCTCCACGCTGCCACTGCACCTTCGTAGATGGATTTCGATTTATCGGGAATGACTTTGTCTTCATCAATGCCCATCACCATGCTGAAACCCTCGCAACTTGGGCACGCGCCGTAGGGATTATTAAAATTAAATAATTGTGGCGTTGGGTCGAGGAAAGTGATGTCGTCTAACTCAAAACGATTATTAAAACCGCGCCGTTCGCCGCCCATGATGTCCACGACTGCTTCACCTTCACTTTCATAAAAAGCCGTTTGCACGGAATCGCCAATGCGTTTCACATTCTCTTCATCGTTTTTTGCAACCCCAAAACGGTCAACCAGAATCAGTGGATTTTTATCTTGAACCGTGCCAATGGCTTTCGCCAAATCGGGATGCCCTTTTTCTAAAACGTCTTGAATATTTTGTAACTCGTTGTCTATCAGTACCCGCGTGTAGCCTTTTTGTAGCAGCAAATTGAGTTCTTGCTGTAATGTGCGGTCTTTGTATTTGTAAGGAAGTGGAATGAACAATTGAATACGCGTACCTTCCTCATGGCTTTGAATGAAATCGGTGACATCGGCTACTTCGTGTCGCTTCACCAGCGCGCCGGACACGGGCGAGTACGTCTTGCCCACGCGGGCGTAGAGCAGGCGCAGGTAGTCATACACTTCCGTGAGCGTGCCGACGGTCGAGCGGGCATTGGAATTACTAACTTTTTGTTCGATAGCAATCGCTGGGCAAATGCCTTTGATGTAATCCACATCAGGCTTTTTCATTCGACCCAAAAACTGCCGCGCATAACTCGACAAACTCTCTACGTACCGCCGCTGCCCTTCGGCAAACAAGGTATCCATCGTAATCGAAGACTTGCCGGAGCCGGACACGCCTGTGACGACGACCAGTTTATTTTTTGGAATTGCCAAGTCCACGTTTTTCAAATTATTGGAACGCGCGCCTTTGATGAAGATGACGTTTTTTAGGTCTTGGATTTCTTCTTTCTCTATGACTTCAGCGACTGCATTTTTTTTCTTCGACATAATTTTAAAAGTTCAATGTTTGGGAGTTTGGAGGTTTGGCGCTTAGTACGTACCCTTTTTTCATTATTGGAACGCGGATGACACGGATTTAGCGGATCTTTGCGGATTCTTTCGCTCGTTTATTATTCCTTGCGCTTCTATTTCAAGTAAAAAATCTTTGTTTGCTAATCCATTTACACTTATCCACGTGCTTGCTGGAGGTGTTTCGGTTCCGAAAAATTCGCGCAGAACGCTTCCTACCGCTTGTCCTTTTTCTTCGTTATAATTCACAATGTAAAGTCGTAACATGACAATATCACTCAAGGTTCCGCCTGCTTTTTCGATAGCAATTTGCACATTTTCAAAGGCTTTTCGAGTTTGAGTTTCAAAATTTTCACTTACAATTTGCTTTTGCGCATCCCAAGCGACTTGCCCGGAGATGAAAACGAGCTTGCCGGGATTGGTCACCACAATTTGCGAAAAGCCGTGTTGTACGCTGTCAAAGAGTTGCGATGGATTGACGTATTGTTTGGACATTGAAAAAATGGGTTTAAAAATTTGGCGTTTGGAAGTTTTAGCGGACATGAACACATCGCACACATCGCACATGAACACAATTTGTTTAAAACAAAAAAGTGAAGGTAGGGTTTTGGGAGAAGACCGAGAAGTTTGGGAGGGGAAAACTGAAGGAGATAATTACCTAAAAGAGAAGCCTATAGGTGTAGGAAATTTTGGAAGTTTCCTACACCTTCTTTGATCATTCAAATCTTTGCAGGGTCGCATCTATTTTATCCACATACGTTTTCAAATAATCGGGTAAGTCACTCCGATTGGTATCTACTCTCCAATGGCGAAGTACGCCGTCTTTGCGAATTTCGATGGCAAAACCGCCTTGGTCCGCACAGTCTGGGCAGCCGATAGTTTCTTCGGTTACATTCAACAATTCTTGTGGAAAGGCATCCAATAAAGCTTTGGCAGATTCGTAGCGTTCGTTTGGAAGTGCGCTGGATTTGAATTTCAAACTATCCCAATCCGTAAAACGGGCGAGGTCATCGGCGAATAGTTGAGTGCCTTCCATTTTAAACAGCGTGGCGCATTCATCCCTACAATGACCATAATATTTGCCAAAAACCAAGTATTGTTCGTTGATTGTTACATCGGTTTTGGTGCTATTACACGCTGCAAGGGCGGTGATAAGGATTAGCAAAAACAATAGTTTTCTCATAATGGATTGATTTTTAGAACTAAGACAGGTTGGAAAGAAAAAAGGTTGGAGAAATTTATGGAATTGGATTAACCAGATTTAAACCTGCTACATTTTTAAAGTCAGTAATGTTGCGCGTGTTTAATTCGAGATTATAAATGAGTGCAGTTGCCGCCACTAAACTATCCATAGATTTCAACTTGTACTGTCGCCTTATTTCAATTGCTTTTTCCAAAATGATATCATCAACGGGTAAGACAGTCAAAATAGTAAAAGCATTTTCGCAGTACAATCGCTCTTGATTTTGTACGCCATGAAAGCCCAGCACTTCCAGCTTTGTAATAGCAGAGACAGCATTGGAACTATTTACAACCAGCGATTTTAGAAAAGCAAATGCAGGTTGATAAGAATAAATAAGGAGGTTGCTATCTAATAATTTCATACCTCGTTTGTTAAGGGACGCTCTTCTCTTTCCTGTCGTTGCCATTCCGCCGCATCGCCAAAGGAAGGCTGGTCATTTTGGTAAGAGAGAATGTAAGCAATAGCTTCTTCTCTGGCTTCGGTGGCAGGTGCTTCTGCGTCAGACTGGCTATACGGAATATGAAGTCGCTTTGCTAAAGAAAGCAGTAAGCTTAAATCCTCTGGCTTCTCTATTTGAAAAGTTAGCTCCGTCATTTTACTAAATTTTTGCCAAAGTTAAAACAATTCTAGGTGTATTGCAATCGCTAAACTAATCTTCTTTGAACGATTTCGTTATCAAATTTTAACTAAAGTGTCCCGCTTTTAAGAATATTTCACCAAATCGCTCCTTTCCGTGTCAATCTTTAAATTATCAATAACCACTGTTTAACCCCTCTTAACAAGTGAAGCGCGCATCTTTGCCGGGTCAATGTGCTGATTTGTTGATGTGCCGATGTGCTAATCCCAAAAACACGCACGAAAGTCGCTCGCATCAGCACATTGGCAAATTATCTCATTAGCAAATTAAAAAAAATGAAAATCGCAACTAAATTTTTAGCAACCGTAGCCCTTGTTGCTACTTTTTACACCACAGGGTTTGCGCAATTATCACTCGGTCTGCGCGGCGGACTCAATTTCGGCAACGTGTACACGACGGACGCACTGAACGCGCTGACACCTGATTTTCAATACATTAACGGTCCTTCTATCGCCGGTGTGTTGGAATATGGTTTCAGTGATAATTTTGCATTTCAAACCGAATTGGCGTACACCCGCAAAGGTTTCAAAACGAATGTCGGCACGGATATCAATCTGTTCAACGTTCCGCTGCCAGTGGGCGTTACCGCTGAATCGCGTTTCAATTATTTTGAAGTCCCGTTATTGGCAAAAGTGAAATTTGGCGATGAGGTCGTGCACGGCTACATCACGGCAGGTCCTACGTTTGGCTACGCTTCAAGCGGCAGACTCGTCACTCGTGCGAATGCACTTATCGAATTTAAAGTTTCTGACACCAATATCAACCTCGACGCTATCAATTACGAGCGTTTTGAAGTAGGCGGCTCGGTCGGTGCAGGCATTGGTTTTAATACCAGCTTTGGAGAATTGTTTGCAGATGCACGCTACACACATGGCTTTACCGAATTGTACGATATTCCAATCGTAGAAGAGAAAATCAAAAATAAAGGATTTGCACTGAGTATTGGATTTCTCGTACCAATGGGAAGATAGGAAAATGGGAGGATGGGAAGATAGGAACATGCAACACATCCTCCTATCCTCCTATCTTCCCATCCTCCTCCTTCAACAACCTATCAATATCCTTCATAAACCGATCCACATCCGCTGGGTCCGTACCGTCACAAAAAGCCCGAACGTGGCGATTTTTATCCACCAGAATCAAGCGGCCACTATGGTCGAAGCCACCGGGCGCAGTCGGGTCTTCTTTTGCAATACTAAAATAATCATCGGCAATGCCGTAAATTTCTTCTTTTTTGCCGGTCACAAAATGCCATTTATTCGCGCTCACGCCTAAGCTTCCTGCGTAGGATTTCAATTTTCCAACCGTATCGCGTTTTACATCAATAGAATGCGCCATGAGCAGAACGCGGTCATCGGTTTTGAAATGGTCGTGAATGCGCAGCATTTGCTTCGTCGTTTTCGGACAAATCGTTGGGCAGGATGTGAAAAAAAAGTCCACGACATAAATTTTATCTGCAAACGTAGCATTCGTCACCACTTGGCTATCTTGATTCACAAAAGCAAAATCGGCAATCGTCGGATAAATCGTGTCGCCGTTCACCACGTCGCGCTCGCCAAGAATAGGCAGCGGCTGTGGCTCTTCTTTGCAAGCAAATAAGGTAATTATAAAAGCCAGTAACGCAAGATATTTACACATAGATTCACTTTTTAAAATGCTAAATTGGAACGCTCTCAGCGGACGATAGTTGTTCATCTCTTTGTCAAAAGGGAGGATAAGTGGATAGGAAGATAGAAACACGAAACACATCCTCCTATTTTCCCATTCTCTTATCCTCCCTTTCAAACAAAATCTTATTCTGCTTTCGCAAATTATAATGAAATAAAAGCCAAAATTTATACCTTAGTCCCAAGATAATGGTGAATGGTGAATCGGGATTAGTGCATCGTTCTTTTCATTGCCTATAGCTACTTTTTTAATAAAATCAAAAAACTCGATGAGAAACGTATTAATGTTTTTATTTGGAATAATTGCTTTATTTTCAATTGGTTGTAAAAAAACAGCAGAAGCGAATTACGACCGTCCGCACGACCCGTGGGTGTTTCGCTCGGTGTTGGATAGCATTCCAAGAATGTTGACCGTGGCGTTGCACGACGATGTGTGGGCAGCGTACAGCGCAGAAACTGGCGCGTTGTATAAAGTCTGGAAAGGCAGCGTGAATTTTGACGGCGCGGTTTACACCACCAATCACGGTCCACAGCCGAGCACACTGGGCGATGCTTATTTTGAAAATGCGTTCGCAAAACCTTGGACGGTGACGTACAAAGGTAAAGCGGAAGAACCAAAAATCCAGTATCGGGGACATCGTTTCGAGGACGGACAAGTGACCATCAATTGCGAATTAATTCTAAGCGACGGCAAAGTCATTAAGCTGCACGAGCGCCCGGAATACGTGACGAACGATAACGGTCAAGCGGGTTTGGAGCGTTTATTTACAACAGAAAATGCACCAAAAGATGCGCAAATCACTTTCAAAACCAATATCAGTTCCATTGCTTTGCAAAGTAGTGTGGTGGCAGACGGCGGCACGTTCAAAATCACGAAAAGCGAACCTCGCGCGGCGGGCGATATGCAAGCGATTGACGTAGAAGGAGAATTGACTTTGAAAAATAATGGCGAGACGAAGCTCACGACGTATTTTATTAGAACGCCTTTAATTGCCAATCGCAATAAAATAGAGGGCGCAGAGGAAGAAGAATTGCCGTTGGGATTCAAGTTGATTTCTAAAAATGATTGTAAAACGTGCCACAATACTTACGTAAAAACCGTAGGTCCAGCGTACGTGGATGTTGCCAAAAAATACCAAAATAACGCAGAAAATGCGGCGTATCTCGTGGGTAAAGTCGTCAACGGTGGCGGCGGCGTGTGGGGCGAGGCAGCGATGACGGCGCACCCGAATCTGCCGGAACAGGACATCAACGAGATGATAAGCTACATCATGTTGCTTGATTCTGCCGACGAAGCCAGCTTCAAAAAGAGAGCACAAAAGGCAGGCACAGCTCGATTGGTCAATTTAAAACCTTCTGCTAAAAATATTGCAGAAAACGATTTGCTGCCCGGCGCGTTCGCCAAGGTATTTGTATCTGAAAAACCGATTAATGTACTCGCCGATATTAATTTCAAACAAAAGCCGACGTTCACGGGCGTTATCCCAACTATTTCTTTTGGCAATTCGGATTTTGAGGATTTGAAAGAAAATTTTGCAGTCGAATTGACTGGCTATTTGAATATTCCAAAAAATAATACCTATGTGTTTCGATTGATTGGCGATGACGGCGTGCGCTTGCTGATTGACAATAAAAAAGTGGCGGAATACGACGGCTGGCATGGTTCGGAGCCACGCGATGGCGAGGTAGAATTAGCGGAAGGATATCATCCGTTTAAAGTTCAATATTTTCAAGCAGGCGGTGGAAAAGAGTTGCGTTTGCAGTGGAGTTCGCCCGATTTAGGCGAGTTTACGCTCATTCCGGCGGCGGCGTATCGGCACAATCGCAAGGAAGAAATCGCCGGTATGCCCGCGATTGCGATGACTGCTACGGTCAAGATTCCGGGTGACAAATCGCCGTTAGTCGCGGTGCATCCAAGTTATGATTTGAGTCAGGCGCGTCCGAATGATTTCTTGCCAAAGGTTGGCGGGATGGATTTCTTGCCCGACGGTCGTTTGGTGGTTTCTACTTGGGATGCAGAAGGCTCGGTATATATTGTTGAAAATGTGGATTCAGGCGACACGTCTAAAATTAAATACAAAAGAATTGCGAAAGGTTTGGCAGAGCCGCTGGGTTTGAAAGTGGTGGATGGCAATATTTATGTGATGCAAAAACAGGAGTTGACCAAACTCATTGACCACGACGGCGACGAAATGATTGACGAATATTATACAGTGAGCAATGCTTGGCGCGTGTCCTCGAATTTTCATGAGTTTGGTTTTGGTTTGGCTTACAAAGCGGGTTACTTCTATGCAGCATTGGCGACGGCAATTTTGCCGGGCGGAGCGAGTGCGCGTCCGCAGATTCCTGACCGAGGCAAAGCCGTAAAAATCAGCAAAGACAATGGCACGTTAGAATTTGTCGCACAAGGCTTGCGCACTCCGAATGGCGTGGGCATTGGTGTTGACGGCGAGATTTTCATTGCGGATAATCAAGGCGACTGGTTGCCATCGAGCAAGATTGTACACGTTTCGCAAGATGCGTTTTTTGGCTCGCGCTCGGTGGATTCTGTCGGTGTGGCTAATTTGAAAGAAAAACTACCCGTCGTGTGGCTACCGCAGGATGAAATTGGCAACTCGCCTTCTACGCCCATTGCGTTGCAAGATGGCATTTACAAAGGTCAGATGATTCACGGCGAAGTGACGAACGGTGGCGTGAAGCGCGTATTTGTAGAAAAAGTCAACGGCGAATATCAAGGCATTGTGTTCGATTTTATACAAGGTTTGGAAGCAGGTGTGAATCGCATGGTGTATGGACCGGACGGCGCATTGTACATTGGCGGCGTAGGCAATCCGGGCAACTGGAGTCATGAGGGAAAATTGTGGTACGGCTTACAACGCTTGAAATACAACGGCAAAACGGCTTTTGAAATGCTGGCAGTTCGAGCGAAGTCGGATGGGGTAGAAATCGAATTTACCGAGCCGTTAGCGGAAGGTTTAGGTTGGAATGCGGCGGAATATGATATTCAACAATGGTTCTATTTGCCAACGAAAGATTACGGCGGTCCGAAACGCGAGTTGGAAAAACTCAAGGTGCTTTCCGCAAACGTGTCGAGCGACCGCAAGAAAGTGTTTTTAGAATTGCAAGGCATGAAGCCGAATCATGTGGTGTATGTGCATCTGCCAAACACTTGGACGAGTGAAAATTACAACGAAATCTGGACGACGCAAGGCTGGTACACGATGAATCAAATCCCTGCCAACACGCCAGGCGCACGTACGCAAGCGCCCACGATGCAAGCGGACGCACTTGCCGCATCCGAGCAAAAAGCGGGTTTTAAAAAATTATTCGATGGTAAAACGCTCAACGGCTGGCGCAATTATCGCAAGCAAACGACGGGCGACAAATGGATAGTTGAAGACGGCGCGATTAAATTCGACCCGAAAAAAGGCACGACTGGCGGCGACTTGATTACAAAAGAAGAGTACGCGGATTTTGACTTGCGCTTAGAATGGAAAGTAGCACCTTGCGCCAACAGCGGCATCATCTATCGTTCGGTAGAATCGGATAAGTACAATTCGCCTTGGCAAACAGGTCCTGAATACCAAGTGTTAGACAATAATTGCCACCCTGATGCGAAAATTGAAAAGCACAAAGCTGGTGACTTCTATGATGTCGTCGCCAGTAAATATATCGTGGTGAAGCCCGTTGGCGAGTGGAACAAAACGCGCATTGTCGTCAAAGGCAACCACGTAGAACACTGGCTCAACGGCAGAAAAGTAGTGGACACAGAAATGGGTACCGACGAGTGGAAAAAACTCCTCGCTGCCAGCAAATGGAAAGACCACCCCGACTTCAGCACCGCGAAAAAAGGACATATCGTGCTGCAAGACCATGGGGATGTGGTTTGGTTTAAAAATATTAGAATCAAGGAATTGAAATAGTTGGAGGATGGGAGGATAGGAGGATGTGTTTCGTGTTCCTATCTTCCCATCCTCTTATCCTCCATTCAAAACACTTAAAATCCATACAATGACAAAGACCTTTTTATTCAAATCAACATTTGCAGTAGCTTTTGCAGCAATCCTTACAAATTGCAATCAAGCGCCGAAAGAAGCCAACACAGACACTGCAGCGGCGGCAGACACAACGGCAATGGCGGCAACGCCTGCGATGAACGTGCTTTCTGACCAAGAAAAACAGGAAGGTTGGGAATTGCTCTTCGACGGAACCTCACTCAACGGCTGGCATTCTTTTGGAACGCAGGCTGTGGGCAATCGCTGGAAAGTAGAAGAGGGCGCGATTATGCTGGATGGAAGTATGCCCAAACCGGAAGGCATGGTGGACAGCGACATTGCGACAGCGAACGAATACGGCGATTTTGAATTGCGTTTGGAGTGGAAAATTGATACTTGCGGCAACAGCGGCATCATTTATCGTGCAACGGAATCGTCGGAGTACAAAACCGCTTGGGAAACCGGACCGGAAATGCAATTGCAAGACGACAAATGTCACCCGGATAAAAATGCTGAGAAACACAATGTGGGTGATTTGTATGATGTCGTAGCAGGCACAGACAAAGTCATTAAACCGGCATTGGAATGGAATGAAGCCCGCGTGCTCGTGCAAGGCAACCATGTTGAGCATTGGCTCAACGGTAAAAAAGTATTGGAAGCGGAACTAAATACAGCCGAATGGAAAAAAATGGTCGCTGCCAGCAAGTGGAAGGAATATCCTGATTATAGCCTAGCGAAGCAAGGACGCATTGTGTTGCAAGAGCATGGCAGCCAGATTTGGTTTCGGAATATAAAAATAAAGAAGATAGGGTGATAGGAAGATGGGAGAATAGGAACACGAAACGCATCCTCCTATCTTCCCATCCTCTTATCCTTCAATCTTCTTTTTTACAACTATCAAAAAGAATGGAAAGATGGGAACACGAAACGCATCCTCCTATCTTCCCATCCTCCCATCCTCCATTTTAAAATATTTAAAACGAACGAAAAATGGATAATGTAAACAAACAAAGAATTTTTACGGCGAGTTGTTTCGCGCTTATTACGACGGCTTTTGCCTTTGCGATTCGGGCGGGGATTTTGTCGGAACTATCTAAGGAATTGAATCTGACTGACACCCAGTTGGGCTATATCAATCAAATGGCGATTTTGGGTTTTCCGATTGCGACCATTGTGGGCGGCTATTTGTACAATGTGTTTGGAGCGAAGCGCATGATTTGGCTGGCTTTTATTTCGCATTTGGTGGGGATTGTAACCACTATTTTTGCTGGTAATTTTGCTATTTTGTTGATTTCTAACCTCTTGATAGGTTTTGGAAATGGAACGGTGGAAGCCGCTTGCAATCCTTTAGTCGCCAATATGTACAAGAATAATCAAACCACGATGCTCAACCGTTTCCACGTCTGGTTTCCGGGTGGCATATTTTTAGGCGCCCTGATTTCTCAATTTATGGGCAGTAATGGTGCAACTTGGCAGATGCAAGTCGCCGTGATGCTCATTCCATTGGCTATTTACGCATATTTATTTATAGGACAAACGTTCCCCAGCGCAGCGGAGTCCGGTCAGGCTAAAGTGTCATCTAATCTGAAAGGCATTTTTACACCATTATATCTTTTTATGATATTCTGTATGTTGCTTACCGCAAATACCGAGTTGAGTACGCAGCAATGGATTGAGCGTTTGCTTAGTTCAGCAGGTGCGCCGGGAATGTTGGTACTGGCGATGGTGACAGGTTTGATGGCAGTCGGGCGTTTTTTTGCGGGTCCGGTCATACACCGCCTCAATCCAATTGGGGTTTTGTTTTTATCTTCCATCATTGCTTTTTTTGGTATTTTTCTGATGAGCCGAGCCGAAGGACCGATGATTTATGTAGCTGCTATTACATTTGCAATCGGCGTGTGTTATTTTTGGCCCACGATGGTGGGTTTTGTTGGCGAATACATTCCTAAAAGTGGTGCTTTGGGCATGTCGCTCATTGGTGGTGCTGGGATGTTCGCGACGGGTATTGCACAGCCGATTGTAGGCGGTTGGATTGATTCCGCACGCCAAAAAGCAGAGGCATTAGGCGTGACGGGTGCAGAAGCGGACCGATTGGCAGGACAAGCGACCTTGAGTAATTTGATGATTTTTCCGATTATTCTGATTGTGGCGTTTGGTATTTTATTCGCTATGCGCAAGCAGTTGGAAACCCGCAGACACGTAGCGCACGAAGTAGGTGATGGGTCGATGGTGTAATGAGAAATAGGAAGATGGGAGGATAGGAAAATAAAAGTAAAGTCGTAAAATCATCCTATCTTCCCATCCTGTTATCCTCCAGTATCAGCACAACTTGTCCCGTAAGGCGGGATTGGCATATCAGCAAATTAGCATATTAAAATATGAACACTGGAATCCGTATTCAACTTTCCGTGATGATGTTCCTCGAATTTTTCGTTTGGGGCGCGTGGTTTGTCACGATGGGCACTTATCTGGGTGTGAATTTGAAAGCGAGCGGCGTAGAAACTGGCTTGGCGTATCAGACGCAATCCATCGGAGCGATTTTAGCACCCTTTATCGTTGGCTTGATTGCCGACCGATTTTTTCCGGCGCAGCGTATTTTGGGCGTGTTGCACTTGGCAGGCGCAGGCATGATGTATCTGGCTTCTACGGCGGGTGACTTCGCTTCTTTCTATCCGTATATTTTGATTTACATGATTTTATATATGCCAACTTTGGCACTTGTGAATTCTATTTCCTTTCGGCAAATGCAAAATCCGGAGAAAGAATTTCCGAACGTGCGTGTCTTGGGTACGATTGGTTGGATTGTAGCAGGCATACTCATCGGTCGGCTCAATTGGGAACAAGAAGGCATTTTGCAAAACACCTTTTTAATGGCTGCTGCCGCTTCATTAGCGTTGGGTATTTTCAGTTTTACCCTTCCGCACACGCCGCCTGCTCGTAGCCGCGACGAAAAATTGACGACTCGAGATATTCTCGGTTTAGATGCGCTCGGACTGTTGAAAAATCGCTCGTTTCTTACGTTTTTCATCGGTTCGGTGCTGATTTGCATTCCGTTGTCGTTTTATTATAATTTTACCAATCCCTTTTTGAATGAAATTGGCGTAGAACGAGCGGCAGAGAAAATGTCGTTGGGGCAAGCCTCGGAAGTGCTGTTTTTGCTCTTATTACCGTGGTTTTTCATGCGATTTGGTGTGAAGAAAATGCTGCTCATCGGTATGGGTGCTTGGGCGTTGCGCTACGTGCTGTTTGCATTTGGTGATGTGGATTCCGGCTATTGGATGCTGATTTTGGGCATTGTTTTGCATGGCATTTGTTTTGATTTCTTCTTCGTGACGGGTCAAATTTATACCGACAATCTCGCTGGTGAGAAATTCAAAAGCTCCGCGCAAGGCTTGATAACACTCGCCACTTACGGCGTAGGGATGTTCATTGGTTACTTGGTTTCCGGCTATGTAGTAGATGCTTATGTCACAGGCGACGGGCACGATTGGCGCAGCATTTGGCTCATTCCGGGCGGCATTGCGCTGGCGATTGTGTTGGTATTTTTAGTGGCATTTCGAGAGCCGAGTAAAGCGATTTTAGACAATAGACTTTAGACGATAGATGCGCTAACATCTTAAAATCAAGCGTCGGCAAGGAACTTCTTTGCTGGCGCTTGGTGTTTTATCGCTGGTTTGAAAATTATACTTAGATTTGCACCTGTTTTTGATAAAATAGGGCTTTGATAGGTTTTGTTTTGAATGATTTTTAAATATTGAAATTTTATATTATTTTAGCACTATCATATTATATCTCCGCTCAAAAAATAACAACTTACAAAGGAATTCTTTAACGGATTGAAATTACTGTGAATTGACAGTAACATAAATGTATTGTTAATCCATATATAAATAAAGCATGAGTTACAAAGATGAAATAAAGAAATTTGTGAAAAACTCTCATTATAAACAAGCTTTAGATAAATTAGAAAATGTCTGTGATGAACTCATTAATCAATGTAAATCAGATGCTGATATTGAACAATTTAAGGAGATAAAAAACAAAGATATAGTATTGATACAAGCTCGGTTAGGAGAGATTGAACGGAAAGAGAGAATTGGTACAAAAGGAAGTAAAAGCATTACTCGAGAAAAACTTCAAATAGGATATTCTATTTTAAATATACTTGCGTTACCATTATTTCCAGAAGAAGTAAAGGATGAAACAGTAACATGGAAGGCTAAGGAATATTATAATCAGGCAATAAACTTAATAAAAGAGGAAAAGTACGAAGCTGCAGAGCAAATTTTAACTCTTGCCATAGATGAAAGCCCAAATTTTGCTGATGCCTACGTTAATCGAGGTTTTACAAGGTTAAGTTTAGGAGAAAAAAAGTATGGTCAGGCAGAGGCAGATTTTTTAGAAGGACTAAAGAAAAATCCCACCAATCCTTGTATTGTTTATAGAAGCATCGTAATTACTTATTTACGACTAAAAAGAAAAGAAGAAGCGGTGAAATGGTGGCAAGTTATGGAAAATGAATGTAAACCGGGTTTTGGGGATGCTAATCTTATGTTTTCAGAAATTAATAAACTTAAATAATCCATATGAAAAAATTTAAACTCCCAGTTTTATTATTATTGTACTGCTATATTTCATTGTTCTCTTTTAATAGCTGCGGAAATCCTAAACAAGCTATTTCGTCGCTACTTAACAAACCCATTAAATCATGGGTGGCACGATTGAGTGTTACTTCGGTGGCTTCTGGTGTAAAGGAATCCGCCCCCATAAAATTTGAAGCTTTTACTGCCAAAAATGAAACATCTGGCTACTTGGGCTTAATTGCACCTTTACTTCCTTTATTGGAAAAAGACATAAGGGATTATATTCAAAGTATTCTATTCGGGTTTCAGAATCATATAGATGAGAAAAACATCACTTCCGATTATGATACTGCATTTTCAAAATACCTTCATTCTATACCGCCCATTCCTGGTTTAGATTCATTCAATTATGATATAAATACCGGAACTTTATTTTTAACTACCATAAAAGAAGAGGAGAGTTTAAAAGTAGCTGCAAAAGTCAATTTTGGAGAAACGCTAAAGATTTTTTCTAAGAAAGAGAATAGACTCAATAAAATTGAAATTCCTAAATCTGAACTTAGAGGTGATACTATTATTAATGATGATAATACTATACACGTACCCCCAGATACGTCAAATCAAATTGGATCACCCAAAGTCTCAGCTACTCCTGTAGTTGTTCCTGTTACACCAACAACTAACTTCGAATCTATAACTCTTGAAGGATATGATAATGGAATAAACATACATCTTAAATTTTCCGTCTCTAATTTTCAAAAGGAGCTTATAGCGGTGCGTGCTAAATTTTATGATAATTTAACAAATAAACATATATTAAATTCAAACTCTGTAATTTTTAGTACAAGTAATAGTGGTAAGAAGTCTATTTTTGATGAGACTATCTCAATCCCCTACAGGGATTTGAATTTATCGGCAGGAAAATATAAATTAAAAATTGAAGTTTCTAATGGAAATAAGAGAATTGGCATACTAAGTCCTTCTAAAACATTTACATTAGAATGAGCAGCAAAAGTGATTTTACAAATAAAGATTAGTTTAAATTAAATGCTATTTTATTAGATTCGCCCTTTCAAAACAATAGTAAATAAACATGAAGCCCGGCATCCCAAAAGGTACACGTGATTTTGGTCCTGAACAAGTTATTAAACGTAATTATATTTTTGACATCATAAAATCGGTGTTTATTAAATATGGCTACCAGCCCCTAGAAACGCCCACCATAGAACTCCTTTCCACGCTCACGGGCAAATACGGCGAAGAAGGTGACCGCCTGTTATTCAAGGTGTTAAAGCGCGGCGAGAAATTAATGGAGTCATTACAAAAAAATCCAACCGAAAATAATCTTGCCGAAGAAGGCTTGAGGTATGATTTAACCGTGCCGTTCGCTCGTTATGTTGTAATGAATCAAAATTCCATTACATTTCCATTCAAACGCTATCAAATTCAACCTGTGTGGCGTGCCGACCGTCCGCAACGAGGGCGTTACCGCGAGTTTTATCAGTGCGATGTAGATGTGATTGGCTCGACTTCGTTGGTATATGAAGCAGAATTGGTACAGATTTACAATGAAGTTTTTACAAAACTAAATATTCCAGTTCTTATTAAAATCAATAATCGAAAAATATTACAAGGCATCGCCGAAGCGGCGGGCATTCCCGAGCAGTTTATGACCATGACTATCGCCATTGATAAATTGGATAAAATTGGTTTAGAAGGCGTTCGTAAAGAAATGTTGGAACGCGGTATTCCTGAATATTCTATTACAAAAATTGAAGAAATATTACAAGTTTTTACTTTAGATGATTTAAAACCGCTTTTCGCGAATACCGAAACGGGGTTGAAAGGCATTGCAGAATTGGAAACGGTATTTTCCTATTCAGGCGGCAATTCTCCCTTCGGAGGTCAGGGGGCTGGGGCGCAATTCGACATCACCCTCGCGCGTGGATTGAATTACTACACCGGCTGCATTTTTGAAGTACAAGCAAAAAACGTGCAGATGGGTAGCATCGGCGGCGGCGGACGCTATGATGACCTCACGGGCGTATTCGGAATGCCGGGCGTGTCGGGCGTGGGCATCAGCTTTGGCGCAGAGCGGATTTATGATGTAATGGAAGAATTGAAATTATTCCCAACCAATGCAGCCGCGAGTTTGCAAGTTTTATTTATCGCGTTTGATGAATCAACTTTTCAATATGCGTTTGAATGTCTCGGCAAAGTCCGCGCGGCAGGTATCAATTCTGAAATCTACCCGGAACCGACCAAGCTCAAAAAACAAATGAAATATGCCGACGACCGCAACGTGCCGTACGTCATTTTGGTAGGAACGGACGAAATGGCAAGCGGAAAGCTTTCGCTGAAAAATATGGCAAGCGGCGAGCAGGAGAAATTAAGTTTGGAAGATATTATTGAAAAGTTGAAGTAGGATAGCTGCCAACGTCCCGCGGCTTGGCGAAGTGGCGAACTTCTGAACTACTATTTTTCTGCTAAGTTAATGTTTCTTGCGAAAGAAATTCTTCTGCTTTAAACAATTTTCGCCATTTTGCCAACCGCTGTTAGCTGTAGTTTTTTTTTAAAATGGTACATCAATTATCTTCATTTTCAATTTGTCTGTCATTTTTTCGTCAAAATGTTCTTCTAAATTTTGAGAATTTTGCAGAATTGGGTAAATTTTTCTGTAATAATTTTCAAAGATTTTATAGTAATCAAATTTTTCGATAATTAATCGTTCATCAAAATTAAGTAAATTAATTCTATATTCCTTTTCAATCTCTGCTTTCATTTCCCATTTCTTCATAAAATCTTTTCCTAATTCGAAATTATTTCCACTTTGATCATTAAAAAGTATTTTTTTAGTAATTAAATAAATTTCATGTGCTTCTTCATCTGTTATTTCATATTCATTTCTAAATTCTAAATTATCACTAAATTGTTCGACGAAGAACTCTATTAATATTTTGTTTTGGTTAAAGATTACTTCTTCAAAAGTATTGTCTTGAATCACGTTTTTACCAACAGCTATAATCATTTCATTCATTCTTCGTGAAATGCTTTTTAATTCCGAAACTGAATCAAGTAATTTTTCTTCTTCTTTTTTATCTTGAAGTTGTTGCAAATATAAAAAGAGCATTCCTGCTATTTGATTTCCTAAATAGAACTCGATATCCTCAATTTTTCAAATGTTTTTATAGCTATTCTTTCAACGGAATTAATGAATTTAAAAACGTTAACATCGTCGACATGTGCAAATGAGAAATTATTTTCAGATTTTAAAAGCAATTGATTATCAAAAAAAACTTTATTTTTGTTGTAAGTATGATATTCTACATAAACATTTTTCTCAATAAATATAAAAACGGGAATATTCAATCTTGTTGCAGTTTCAAACTCTTTTCTTGTAATTGAAATATAATCATTAGTGATTATGCAAATAAATTCCGTATTATCCGCCGTTAATTTTCAAAGTTTATTGGGACAGCCTATTTTTCAAAATCGCGCACGTACAAAATTTTTTCAAATAATCACTATTATTGTAAAATTCTTTTTTCTCTTTTGTGTTTTCGCCGGAAATAATTGATCCGTATCGTCCGCCAATAATTAAAATCATCATATGGCATAATTTTACTTCATTATAACATGATAAATCTAAAGGTTTATTATGTTCAAATATCACATTATCACTTTCGAATAGAACAGGCTCAAAATTATAGTTTTCTATAAATCTTTCAATTCTTTCTCTAACATACTTTAAGTCGAAATAAGTTGAACTTACAAATACTCTTGGTTTCATTTTGCTTATGTTTTTGGTTTTTTTTGGTAAAATTACGGCTAACATCCGTGTTTACGCAATATTGCGTAGTTATTCCATATCTTCGAGGTGACCTGCAATTTCGTTCGCATTTTTGCTCTCACCAGACATAGGGATTCTTTTTCCGTAAACAAATTCGTGCCGGATTTCGGAGGTTTTTTCTAACTCCAAATATTCTTCTACGGTATAAATTTTTTCTTCAATGGCGACCATATCAAAATGATTTGTACAAAAATAAGGAATTTTCTGCGATTTTTGCAATTCTAAATAGAACACTGATTATTGCTGATGGAGCTGATTCTCAATGATTTTTTATCTGTGTTAATCCGCCAAATCCGCGTCATCCGCGTTCCAAAAATGTAATAAGTGCCAGCAAAATATACATCTTTACAACAAATCCAATCCGCGCTCCATTCCAGCGAAACGACGCTGGTGGACATTGTCCAATATTATCTTTCCAAAATTGAAGCGACTAAAGATTTAAATGCTTACGTCGAAGTCTTTGCGGAAGAAGCGATTCAAAAAGCGCAGGAATTGGACTTTAAATATAAAAACAATCCTTCATCCGTGGGGCGTTTGTTTGGAATGGTGATTTCGATTAAAGATGTGCTGTGCTATAAAGACCACGTGGTGACGGCGGGTTCTAAAATTTTGGAAGGATTCACGTCTTTGTTTTCGGCGACGGCGGTAGAACGGTTGCTGGCGGAAGATGCAATTATCGTCGGGCGCACGAATTGTGATGAGTTTGCGATGGGTTCTACCAATGAAAATTCACATTATGGTCCGGTAAAAAATGCGGCGGATGTGACCAAAGTTCCAGGCGGCTCTTCGGGCGGCGCGGCGGTTTCTGTGCAGGCGGATACATGCTTGGCGGCACTTGGGACGGACACAGGTGGCTCCGTGCGGCAACCGGCGGCATTCTGTGGCATCATTGGTTTTAAACCGACGTATGGTAGAATTTCAAGATATGGCTTGTTAGCGTATGGCTCGTCGTTTGACCAAGTGGGCGTTTTTGCAAATTCAATTGAAGACACAGCACTGTTATTGGAAATTATGGCTGGTGCGGATGATTTTGATAGTACGGCAAGTTTGAATGCGGTAGAAAGTTATTCGCAAAATTTAGATTTCAATAAAAAAGTACGAATCGCTTATTTTAAAACCGCTTTAGAAAGTGATAGTCTGGATGCGGGAATTAAAAAAACGGCTTTCGATTTAGTAGAAAAATTGCGTGCCGACGGGCATACGGTAGAAGCAGTTGATTTCGATTATTTGGATTATATTATTCCGGCTTATTATGTGTTGACGACGGCGGAGGCTTCTTCCAATCTCTCGCGCTACGATGGCATTCGTTTTGGTTATCGCAGCGCGAATGCAACGAATTTGGAAAGTACCTATAAAAAATCGCGTACCGAAGGTTTTGGCACGGAGGTGAAACGCCGAATTATATTAGGGACATTTGTACTAAGTTCGGGTTATTATGACGCGTATTACACGAAAGCGCAACAAGTTCGACGATTGATTTTTGATAAAACGAAAGAAATTTTGCAAGATTTTGATTTTATTTTAATGCCTGCCGCACCGACAACTGCCTGGAATTTAGGTGAGAAAATGGACGACCCGGTGGCGATGTATTTGGCGGACATTTTTACCGTACAAGCCAATATGGTCGGGATGCCGGCGATTAGTTTGCCGTTTGGAAACCATGAAAATGGAATGCCGATTGGACTCCAGTTTATGGCAGATAAATTTTGCGAAAGCGACTTATTAGCATTTTCCAGATACGTACTCACCGTGTAATTTTTACACTTTCTCTTGGCTGGCAAAGATTGTTTTACTATTTTTGCAACAATCGGCTTTTTAGAGAGAAAACCACAGGCGCTCGAAATTTTATTTCTTAGGCGCTTATTTGCAAACAACATTAACACAAAATGGAATCATCATCGAGTAAAAGCTACGTGCTTATTTGCTTATTTTTAGTTCTTTTAAATTACAGTTACGCGAATCCGAACCACCCGAATCCAGACCTTGACGAAGACGTTGTCAGGGCGCGAATTGAAAAAATGACCAGCGAAATAGTAGAGCCACGGTACGATATTGTAGTGCGAAGTTACCTCCGAACGTATTTAGTCAGAGCAAGAAGCCACTCAGAAAACATTATCGGCAGAAGCGTCCTTTACTTCCCTATTTTTGAGAAATATCTGCAAGAAAATAACCTCCCTACTGACCTCAAATACCTCGCCATCGTAGAATCCGCCCTCAATCCGAAAGCAACTTCCCGCGCCAACGCAGTTGGTTTGTGGCAATTTATGTCGCCTACTGCGCGAGAATTGGGCTTAAAAATAGATGGCAATGTAGACGAACGTTGCGACCCGCTCAAATCCACAGAAGCGGCAATGAAACACCTCAAATTTTTACACAAAAAATTCAATAACTGGCCCCTTGTGCTGGCAGCTTACAACAGTGGTTCTGGTAGAATCAGTCGGGCTATGAAGCGCGCTCGTACCAACAATTACTGGAAAGTGCGCCGTTATCTGCCGCGTGAGACGCACAATTATGTACCAGCATTTATAGCTGCTACTTATCTGGGAAATTATTTTGAAGAACATGAGCTAATACCGGCTTATCCAGTGCTGGATATGCAAATGACGGAAACGATAAAAATATACGATACCATTTCATTCGACGAGATTATAAAATTGACGGAATTGCCCATAGAAGTGATAACGGGACTCAATCCAGCTTATCGCAAAGGTAGAATTCCAGCGAATGAAAAAGGACATTATTTAGTGTTGCCCACGCGCGTCATGCCCGCCGTCACTGCCTTCATGGATACCAAACGACCCGATGTGGAAGAAAACCTTTTGGAAGGTGAAGCTATTTTGGCAGATGATAAAGAGGGAGCGGTTTCGCTTGTAAAATTTATGTATACGGTCAAAGAAGGGGAAACGCTGGAAAAAATTGCGCAGAAAATGAAGTGTACCGTGCAGCAATTGAAAGCGTGGAATCAGTTGAAATTGTATGCACTTACGGAAGGACAAGAGCTGACCATATTCCAACCGAAAGATACGAGGCGACCGGTAGTAGTGCTTAAAAAAATGGACCCCGTTGCAAAAATAGCGCCGCAGCCTGTCGAAATCGTCACCTTGCCGGCTTCGTCCATTCACAATTTGAAAGCGAAAGATGTCTATCCGCACGACCGTTTTATGTACTATCAAGTGAAAAAGCGCGAGAAACTCAAAGACATCGCTCGTAAAACGCCCGGCGTACTGACGGAAGAACTCGAACGATTGAATCAAATATCAGCGAATCAAATGTTACCTTCTGGTACGATGGTGAAAATTAAGCGCTTGTAGGTAAATCGTATTTATTTCTCTCACAAAGAATGCAAAGCCGGTGGCTATCGGCTCTGCGTTCTCTGCGCTTCTGCGGTTAAAAATAAGAAAGGAGCGACCCCGCTATTACGAGAAAAAATTTCTGCAAGCTTTCGTAATATAAATAGTGACCAAATTTGTTAAACTGCGTCTACAAATAGGTAGTTATAAACTGCTATATTTGAACGATTATTTATTTGTTTACAAAAAAGACTAACCAAATGGATTTAATGAGCTTACTGCAAGGGCAGATTTCTGATAATGTAGTGGATTATTTGAGCAATCAAGTCGGCACGCAAGACAAAGAAAAGACCCAGATAGCTACATCAAGTATTGTTTCTACGCTCATCGGCGCGTTGGCAAAAAATGCCTCTACACCCGAAGGCGCACAATCGTTGAACAATGCGTTGGAGCGCGACCACGATGGTGGTATTTTAGAAAACTTGATTGGAAGCCTTTCCGGCAATGCGCAGCCACAACAGCAAAAATCTTTAGACGGTGCAGGTATTCTATCCCACTTATTGGGCGACAAGCAGCAGGGCGCGACACAGATGATTAGTAAAACGAGTGGTTTGGACAGTGGTAAAGTGTTGAATCTGATGACGATGCTGGCACCGATTGTAATGGGCGTATTGGGTAAAACCAAACAACAGCAAGGTTTGAATACAGGTGACCTCATGTCCTTGTTGCAAAACACACGTCAAAATCAGGAAAGCCAAAATCCAATGATGGGCTTAGTGACGCGTTTTTTGGATAGCGACGGCGATGGCAGTATAATGGACGATGTGGCAGGTATGGTAGGAGGATTTTTCCGCAAACGATAAGAGACAATATGCTGATGTGAAGATGTGCTGATTTGCTGATACGAACGGCATTAGACCAAAGAATAAAATGCAAATCTTGGGCGAGGATTAGGAAACTGTGAAAGTTTCCTAATCCTTATTTAATTAAAAACAAAAATTATTGTACGGAACCTTCCGGCTTGTCCTCAATTCTTTCGATAAAATCAGGGATAGTAGCAGGAGCAATAGGCGGCGTTACCGACACGATTGGATTTGCTTCCTGTCTTTTCCGGTCATCTACTTCCCGAATGCCGTCCCGCAATTCCGCTTCAATATTGGAGCGTGCCGTATTAAATTCTCGGATGCCCTTGCCTAAGCCACGCATCAACTCCGGAATTTTTTGTCCACCAAATAAAAGCAGCACGGCGAAAAAAATCACTAACCATTCTGTACCGCCTAACATAATCAACTATTTTTATGAAAAAATTATTTTACGTCTGTTTCTATATTGCGTTGCATTTTCGGTTGGTCTGCTTCGCGCATTCCTTCTTTCAATTCCGTATCCATCGAGTTTTTGGCTGAATTAAATTCCTTGATACCTTTGCCCAAGCCACGCATCAGTTCTGGAATTTTTTTCCCACCAAATAAGAGTACGACTGCCAGTAGGATTACAATCCACTCAGTGCCGCCTAACGTAAACAATAATAGCATTTCCATAATTATCAGTTTGAAAGTGTATTTACAAAATTATATTTTTTAAAGAGATATTGCAAGTAATTTGCATTTAGTCTCCCGCAAATTTCGCAGATGCCGCAGATTTTTAGTCGCTCTTATCCCTTAGTCTTTCAATCCGTTATTCTCTCTTTCACTCCGTCTCTGAGTCGTTTCATCACCCCATCACCTACTTTTTCAAACCTATTTCCCGCAATCTTTCATCCAAATATTCCCCTGCTGTAATCGGCTCGTACGCCAAAGGCTGTTCCGTATTGATACAATCAGACAAACAAGTCAAATCCATATTGCTTTTGGGATGCAGGAAAAACGGGATAGACAGACGCGGCAAATGCCAACTTTCCTGCGGCGGATTGACCACTCGGTGCGTCGTAGATTTCAGATAATTATTGGTCAATCGCTGAAGCATATCGCCTACGTTGATGACAATTTCGTCTTCTTCCGGTACGATATCCAACCACTCGTTTTCTTTGCTCAACAATTGCAAACCACCCGCAGAAGCACCTACCAGCAAAGTAATAAGGTTAATGTCCTCGTGTTGTTCAGCGCGGATCGCAGAATTCGGTTCTTGTGTAATCGGTGGATAAAAAATGGCGCGTAAAATGCTGTTGCCATTATGGATTTTATCTTCAAAATAAGTCTCACTCAGGTTCAAATAAATCGCAATCGCTTTTAATAATTCGCCACCAGCTTTTTCAAATGCTTTGTATAATTGAATGCCCAACTCCGTAAAATTAGACACTTCTGCTACGTGTACGTTTGCAGGATAAAAATCTTTGAACGGGTCATTATCGGTCACTTCCTGTCCAATCTGAAAAAATTCTTTCAAATCTGCTACTTGCGATTGCTTGGCGTGTTCTTTTCCAAAAGACGTGTAGCCACGCTGGCCGGCAAGTCCTGGCACTTCATACTGGCGTTTAATAGATTCCGGCAAGGCAAAAAAAGCTTTGGAAGCAGCATAAAAATCGTCAATCAACAATTGCGAAACATGATGATTGATAACACCCACAAAACCAATCTCATGGAAAGCTGCACCCAATTCCTGCACAAAAGCATCGCGCTGCTGGCTGGTGCCATACGTGAATTTGGATAAATCTAAGACTGGTATTGCTCTTGTACTCATAGGTGAAACGCAGTGATTCTGTATAGCAAGGTACGATATTTTTTGGTAATTTGGTTTATATGAGGCAACTTCTTCTTGTCAAAATCCGCTTAAAAACCGCTTAGTTACTCGATCTCCTACCACACATTTTTTTAACCGCAGCGGCGCGGAGGTCGCAAAGTTGGTCACTTGATCTCTTGGTCACTCTTTCTCTTGGTCACTTCGTCCTGCGTCACTCTATCGCCCAATTATCTTTTTGGCTTATACTTGGAATTATCCAACAGCACCTGTGCATCTTTTAACGTTATTAATTCCTGCATAGTTGTCTGCGGGAAGCGCGTCATGTATGCTTTTACGATTTGCCAGCCGAGCCAGTTTGCCGTTCGTCCGGGTGCTTCCGGCGGCATTCCGGGCGAATTGGGACTGTATTCCACGTACTTGCGAATATTTTGCAAATTATTAGAATAGAACAAATTTTCTTTCAAAAAGTAAGACCACATTTCCTTTTCATTGTCTAAAAGCCATTGGGTTTGCTGGGCGGTGATTTCTAATTTGATACTATCAGGCGTGTTGGGCAGCAATTTATCTAAAACATATAAGTTTTTGCCGTTATGAACCATTAAATCCAAAAGACGCATTCCGCCGGGCGCACCCAGCATATCCTGAACGAGTGGTTGTAAGGTTTTTGACACCAAATGTTCTTTTGTAAAAGTGCGCGTTAGATAAAAAGAAAAACTTTCGACCGTAGGGTTATAAGCCTGATATGGATAATCTGCGCCGAGGAAAAAATCCAAACCAATCGCCAGCGAATTGCTATCGGTAAAAATAAAATTGCCTACGCCATATTCAGAAACAAAAGTGGTGAGGTCAGGCGTGGCTTCATCTGGAAAATAATATTTTAAATATTGAAACGCTTGTCTAAAATCTGGCTCAAACGCCTTCATATCTGGAAAAACCACTTGACACGTATCATACAAACGCCGCACCGCCGGATGCGTCACAAAACCTTTCACATAAGCCGCCTCGCCCATTTCTTCCGCATTTGCTTTTAAAATGTCATACAAAAAAACGCGCCCAAAAGCCCGATACTTTGCTTTCAATTGTTCCAACCCAGTTGCCATATTATTGGTATCCAACGCAAACAACGCTCGCTCAAACCGATGAATTTTCACTTCCACCGGAATGTCGGAAACATCAGGAATGCTACTATCTTTGCCGCAAGCTGCCAGCAATAATGCGAAAAACAGCCCGCAAAAAATTTCTTTTTTAAATTTCATCATTTTTAAAATACCAATTTTGTGCGCAAGGATTAATTTTATGCCAAAATAGATGCGTCGTAAGGATAAGTGTTGCGTTATATCCGAAATTATAAGCGCAAATTCAAACCAAAAACAATCGAACCATGAAAAAAATTGTAGCCCTTGGAGCCTTTTTCTTCGCTTTGACCGTCTTTTTACAAGCGCAGAATGACATCCGTTTCGGCTTTCAACTAAGTCCTACTTTTAATTGGATGAACACTACTACGAATCGAATCAACCAGAGCGGTACAAATCTGGGTGTTAAACTGGGTATGATTGGCGAATTTTATTTTCGAGAAAACTATGCTTTCAGTAGCGGCATCGGCTTTGCATTCAATAGTGGCGGCACCTTGCAGCACGAAGTGGGCGGTAAATATTGGACAAAATCAGAGTTGAGCACGACGCTTGATACGCTACCTCAAGGTGTAAAATTGAAATATGGACTCCAGTATGTAGAAATCCCCATTGGCTTGAAAATGCGGACTCGTGAATTTGGCTACTTGCGTTATTTTGCAGAACCCGGGCTGGTGCTTGGTTTTAGATCCCAGTCGAAGGGCAAAATTGAAGGGGTTGGCGTAGGCGATGAGGGAAAAGATATCAATATTCGCAAAGAAGTAAACGCCATCAACCTTTCCTGGGGCATCAGTGGCGGTATCGAATATACGCTTTCTGAAAGCACCTCACTCGTAGGCGGGGTCGGTATTCAAATTGGCTTCACAGATGCCACCGATGACAATGGTACGCCTTTCGACCCGCGTCGCAACTGGCCCGACAGCAATCCGCGCGAAGATTCCAAAGGCAAAGTCAATGCGTTTGTAATTAAATTGGGCGTGATTTTTTAACGGTTTTAATAGGTGTGGCGTATTTCTAAAATGTGCCACACCTCGTCACAAAAGTCTAAAATCTATCGTCTACCATCTATTTTCCTATCTTTGCCGCTAAAACTGCATTCTGATGACCGTTATTCCTACCCAAATACAAACATTGTTAGATGATTTTATAGACCGCGCATTGCAAGAAGATGTGGGTGCGGGCGACCATACTTCCCTTGCTTGCATTCCTGCCGACTCCCGTAGCCATGCGCGTTTGTTGGTGAAAGACGATGGCGTACTGGCGGGTATTGCCGTGGCGCAACGCATTTTTGAACGGGTAGATTCGGCACATCAATTCAAACTATTGATAGAAGATGGTAGCGCGATTAGTTATGGCAATATTGCATTTGAAGTAGAATGTAATACGCGTGCCCTGCTGCTGGCAGAACGCTTGGTACTCAACACGATGCAGCGCATGAGCGGCATTGCGACGGTGAGTAATCATTTCAAATTTGAAGTAGAAGACCTTCCTGTTAAAATTTTAGATACCAGAAAGACAACTCCGCTCCTTCGTTTTTTGGAAAAATGGGCAGT
>Ga0163148_10000424_pt1 | contig 56980 bp, 41 predicted proteins | sample OliLakLV19MP7P2_FD_148606 | JGI IMG/M metagenome (GOLD analysis project Ga0163148, IMG submission 148606) | Freshwater microbial mat bacterial communities from Lake Vanda, McMurdo Dry Valleys, Antarctica- Oligotrophic Lake LV.19.MP7.P2 | ecosystem: Environmental > Aquatic > Freshwater > Lake >... | reverse complement strand
GTAAAGCCCGGTGCCGTCGCATACCGTCACGATCACGTCGTTCGGGAACTTGATGAAGTAGTCCTGCTCGTACGTCACGAACACGCGCTGTGTGCACTGGCTCGAGAAGCCGTGGCAGTCCCATGCGCGGAATGTGCGGGTGATCGTGCCGCGGTTACAAACTGTGTCGAACAGGCTGTAGTTCACGGTGTGCGTCAGGCCGCACTGGCCCTGGTACACCAAAGAAGTGTCGAGGCAGCAGTTGTCAGCTACTACTGGCTTGCCGTAAGCCCAGAGGCTTGGGTCGAAGTTCTCGCAGTTCACAGTAACATGGGCAGGAGGCAAACAAGCTGGTTTCAGTTTGTCCTGTACTTCCACTTGGATCATGCACTCGTTCTTGATCGGCTCGCCGTCTATACCAGGCATGAGGTTGCCGTTCACATCCACTTGGTACACGGCCAGGATAACTGTCTGAGTCGTGCCCACCTCGCAACAGTAGAATTTGATAGAATCCATCTCAGCGGTGGCCAAACCAAACTCGCTCAGGCCGCCTGGGTAACATGGGGCGGTACTCAAATTGTTGATACAATCCGAATAAGGTGCCATGCGACGAATGGTGAATTTCACATCGAAACAGTTGTCGTAAGAGCCGTCGTTGAAGGTTGTTGCCTTCACATAAGTTACCCCTGCGAATTGGCAGCCATCCGTGGAAGTGTAACAGTCGAATGGATCATCCGGACCAATGGCTACAGTCGTAGTTTCGTCACAAGCAGCCACTGGCGGTACAAAGTCGCTCACCGTCAATTCAAAACTACAAGTGGATGTATTACCACAATCGTCTTGCGCAGTGTAAACAACCCGATGCGTTCCAACAGGCAGACAGGGTGTCCAACCATAATTGGCCAAGGTGTCAAGATCCCACCAGTTGTTGCCCGGGAAGTCTTGCAAAATACCGTCCACCACATAAATACCTGTTTGTTCGCCCGTGTAGAACTCGAAGGTGGTAATTTTTGCTCCTATATTATTAACGCGGGAGCAATTGTCCTCAATGATTATATCCGGCAAATTGGTCGTAGCACAACAAGTGAAGGGATCAGTCGAAACCGTCAGGTTTGCCGGACAAACCATCGCAGGCCCTTCATGGTCTACCACTTTCACTAATTGAATGTAGTACAATGGGTTGGACAGTGGCGGGGTCGGCGAAGTGGGCAAGCACCAGTCAATTGCTTTCCAAGTGCGTAGAATCTTCGTCGTGCCGTCGCATTGCGGAATCGGATCGTCGGTGTAAGAGGTCGCCAATTCACAGAAACCAGCGTTGGGCCATAAAGGCCATTGGATACCAAATGCTTCGTAGTATGGCACGCCCGTGATGGAAGGGTGCGCATTGCCGTTCGTGCACGACACCTCCGTTTCCACCGGGAAAATGATGTCAAACACATGAATCCTGTCGAAATAGATGTACTGAACACAAGTCGAAACATTGTTCCAAACATCTTTTGCTTGCCAAATCCGCTCCACATAAGCGCTTAGGTTATTTTGCCCGTTGAACACTTCACCACAGGCTAAGTCGTGCCAAGTGTCTGTTTGTGTCAATGTGTAGTTTGCACAGTCAAACACCTCTGGATAAGCGTTTGGCAAGCCAAGTACATTTTGCAGATAGTCTGGTGTGTAGTTAGTGATGGCACAGTTCAGGTGAATGTCGGAACATTCGATCTCTGGAGCGAGTTTGTCCTCCAATTTCAAATTGCCCCAGCAGGAGTTGCACGACATAATGTGCTTCACGCTGTATTTCAGTGTTTGGCCGAAATACGAGGGGGGAATTGGATTCGGAACAGGCTGATTGGTGTTCAGCGTCGTGATGGTGATTTCGAAGAAACCGCCCAAGGGGAAGTTGTCTTCGTCGCAGTTTGGATCTTCACCTTCCAACAGCATGGATGCGTTGACGAGCGCATTGCAATCCCCATCCATGGAAATATACACCAAATCATTGCAGACCATGTTCTGTGAAGTCTGCCAGCAGTTGCCGAGTGGGGTCGGGTCGTCCGAGCCACCCGTGTCGCCTGAGGCGCCTGGGTTGGTGCTCATCGGGTCGAGACCCGCGTCAGAAAGGTCGTTGGCCACATATTGTGCCCCCGCATTCCAGTAATCAGGTATTGGCACGCCCTGGAAGTTTTGCGCTCTGCCACTGACCATTGCCTGCGCTTTCGGGAATATCGGAGCGCCTGTAGCATCGGGATCAACGCCAAACCGAATGCGAATACAAATCTGTTCGCCAGGCCACAGCAGACCGCTGCTTCCGTTGAACAGGTTTTTGCCTGGTGCTGCTGAAGAACCGTTGTACGCTGCATTGATAACAGGGTTCTGCTGGGCAGTACTAGACACGATTTCAGGTACGCCTACCACTCCTTTGAACGCCAAACCATAGGCGTTTGCACCAGCCAGGTCCAGCATGGCTTGCAGACTGGCCAAAGGAGCCGTAGAGGTGTTTTTGATACACAGGTCCATAATCACCCCAAATTCGCCACAGGTGGTTGAGAAAACTCCCGCAATTGCCATCGCCGCATTGATTTTCGGCTCGTCAATAAATCCGAAATCAAGGGAAACATTGGCTTGGTTATCCGGGAATCCTGTTGGTGTACCATCCTGTAATCCGTTTTCAGCCGTTGGCAAGAACACCGTGGTCAGGTTCGGAATGCTCACGTTGATGAGTGGTGTGCCGTCGCTGTCAATGTTGTCGTTCGGTGGCAAGTTGGGTATAGTCAGGATTTTATTCACCGGATTGATCAAAGCGCCTGCTACACCATTTGGCGCCGTGTATTTATCGGCCAAAATGCGGTAGTTGGTGCTAGGGATCAAACCACGGAATTCGTAATACCCATTAGCGTTGGTCGTAACCATGTACACCCGGTCATCACCAGCTGGAACACCGCTGTTTATGGCCGTTTGGAACACAGCGTCTTCACCCGCCCAGGTCAGGTTGATTTTGACATTTGCCAAAGGCATTTCAGAAGCATCCTGGTCGCCTTCGAGGTCTGGATTGTCCATCCATACATAGTTTCCGATCAGCGCGAGCGGAAGTTTGTAGTCTTCCACCTCACCGTTCGGGAATTGTCCGTTACCAGGGATAGCTGGACCAGTGGCCGTTACGCCGCCGTTTTTCGACAGACGGAAACGAGCGAACAAGTTGCCGCCATTGAAGGAAGCAGTAACGGGCACATCAAAGCAGAAATTCTGGTTCGTTACGCCACCGTTCGGGATTGAAGCACCTGCTGGAGCAAAGTTGCCCGTGGTCAGTTGTTCGGCAACCTCAAATGTGCCGTTGCCATTAAAGTCAATCCAAGCCTGGAGGAATGCAGCACCGCCTGTATTGTTGCGGGCAGTTACTTTTACACAAGCCGGGTTGCCAGGAATCAATGGCGTTGGGAACGAAATACCATTTTCGTCGTCAGCAAGTGGGGTACAAACACCCAGCGCACCAGGGCCTGCATTGCCATCGTCACCACCCGTCATGAAACCAGCCATTGCTTCTGGTTGACCGTCTACGTCAACGTCAACGCATGGGCCAAGGTAGAGGTCGGGCGTTACGGTGTGTACTGCGCCGTTAGAGGATTGGGTAGTGCCATAAGTATTCGGCAAATCACCAAAGTCAAAGCCGAGGTAACCAAAGTCGAAGGTTTGGTTGATTTGATTGTCGGGATAAGCCGCAATTACGTTTGGCGCGTCGCCTGTGCCGAATTCCCCAATCGGGAAGTTGCCCGGCGAAAGGTTGTTGGTAGAGAACGCTACGCCCAAGGGCTGGTCTGCATCAATCACATCCTGCGAGTTGCCCGCCACGTCAATGTTCAAGGTTGGAACATAACCAAACGGGCGTACGCGCATCTGGTAGTTCTGGTTGGGCGTAAGGCCACAGAACAAGTATTTACCTTTCACGCCCGAAACGGTTTCGGTCAGGTCTGTGTAAATGCGGTCGTCGCCCGAAGGAACGAGTGCATTTTGTGGCGTTTGGATGATTCCGTCGGTACCCGCCCACAGCAATTGCACCGTTACGTTGTCAATGCCAAGGTTGACGTTTTCGTTTTGCAAACCATCTGCGTTCGCGTCAATCCACACCAAGTTGCCTGCTTTGGCAACAGGGATTTTGTAATCCTCCACTTCGCCAATCGGGTAAGGCATGGCAGCTGGCCCAGCTGAAGGCAGATTGCCATTCGGGCTAAATCGAGCACGTAGGAAGGCTGCACCACCCGCAAACGTAGCGTCCGCTGGCACAGTGAAACAGTAGTCCAAAGCTTGGGTGCCACCCGTGATCAATGCTCCTGCTGCCGGAGCAAATGCGCCCGTGCTGAGCAGTTCGCCAGCATCGGCTATATCGCCGTCGCCGTTGAAGTCAATCCAAATCTGGAGTCGAGCATCCGAGCCGGTCGTGTTCATGGTTGTAATCGTGAGGCAAGCCTCAAAACCAGGAACCATGGGCGTTTTGAACACAATTCCATTCTCGTCGTCGCCTGCGCCGCCTTCATTGTAGCCGCCGGTGTTGTTGTCGTCACCACCGGTCATGAATCCAGCCATTGCTTCGGGCTGACCATTGAGTTCACCGTCCACCGAAGTACCCAATTTGAGGTTCGGGTTCACGATATGTCTAGGACCTGTAGCTGCGATATCTGTACCATAGGTATTCGGCAAATCACCGTAATCCACGCTCACGAAACCAAAGTCGTACGTCAGGTCATTCTGCGGATCAGGGAAATTCGGATCGTTCGGAACGTCTCCCGTACCGTTTTCGCCCAATGGCAAAGTGGTAGGAGGGTTCGGGATGACCACAATGGTTCCAGCAGGATTTTCGGAATCAATCATGTCGTTGCCGCCCTGATTCAATTGCGTCGGGATAAAGCCAGCAGGATTGGTCGGGACACTCAGTGAATAAGTGCCAGGTGTAAGTCCTGTGAACATGTACTGGCCATTGATGCCCATGTTCGAGGTCGTTACGGTATAGGTAACATCATCGCCACCACCCGCCAAGCCGTTCGGACCGAACCATACAAGTTGTACGTTCACGCCGTTGAGGCCGTTGGTGTTAGGTTCGTTTTGGAGGCCGTCGTTGTTGTTGTCGTTCCAAACGTAGTTGCCAATTTTTGCCAAAGGAAGTTTGTAATCTTCCACTTCGCCAATGGGGAAAGGCATGGAGGCCGGACCGTTGGGAGAAAGGTTGCCCGTGGTCGAGATGCGGAAACGCGCGAAAGCTTGACCGCCAGTGAAGGTGGCAGTTGCAGGCACATTGAAGCACAATTGCGCGTTGTTGAGGCCGCCACTTGGCACGGCTGCGCCACTACCCGCTCCGTTGAAGGAGCCTGTTGTAACCGCTTCGCCCGCGTCGTTCACGTCGCCGTCGCCGTTGAAGTCAATCCACATTTGAAGCACCGCTGGGCCTGTAAGACTGTTCATGGCCGTCACCCGGATACAAGCCTGGTTGCCGGGAACCATCGGCGATTCGAACACCATGCCGTCTTCGTCGTCGCCAGCGCCTCCTTCGTTGTAGCCGCCGTTGTTGTTGTCGTCGCCACCGGTCATCAGGCCAGCCATTGCCTCGGGCTGTCCGTCAGCATCAGAGTCCACACGAGCACCGAGTTTCAGTGCCGGGTTCACGGTATGTTTTGGGCCGTTGGAAGCAATGGTTGTTCCGTAGGAGTTGGGCAGATCACCGTAGTCAACCGCAACGAAACCGAAGTCAATTTGCAGGTTGTCCTGCGCGTCTGGAAATCCGTTGAAACCGCCGGGATTATCGCCTGTGCCGTTTTCACCTGTGGGAAGACCGGGCAGTGCCGGGATCATCACCATTTCGCCGGTGTTGTTGTCGGCATCCTGATTTTCGTTGCCGCCCTGGTTGAGTTGGGTCGGGACGAACCCATTTGGATTTGTCGGTACACTGACTTTGTACGCACCTGGGGTCAAGCCCCAAAACATGTACTGGCCGTTGTTGCCGCCCATTGCACTGGTCGTCGTTGTATAGGTACGGTTGTCGCCCGTTGTGTTGATATCGCCATCGGGACCACCCCATACCATTTGAACGAGAATGCCATTGATACCATTGGTGCCTGCTTCGTCCTGGAGGCCGTTGTTGTTGTTGTCGTTCCAAACGTAAGTGCCGATTTTAGCTACGGCTACTTTGTAGTCTTCTACCTCACCGATAGGGAAAGGACCATTTGCAGGCCCACCAGAGCTAAGGCCACCGTTTGGAGAAAGCCGGAAACGAACCATTGCTTGACCCCCATTGAAGGTAGCGTTGGCAGGAACTTCAAAACACATTTGCTGATTGAATACACCACCATTGGGGATGCTCGCGCCAGCAGGGGCGAAATTGCCTGTATTGAGTTGTTCACCAACGTTAAATGTGCCGTTGCCGTTAAAATCAATCCAAGCTTGCAAGACTGCATTAGAACCCGTGGTGTTCAACGCAGTCACCCGAATACAAGCCGTGTAACCCGGAATGAGCGGGGTTTCAAACAATACAATGCCGTTTTCATCGTCGCCGGCACTGCATGCTCCAAGGCGTGCTATTGCATTGATGTTGTTATCGTCGCCGCCGACCATCAAGCCAGCCATTGGTTCAGGTTGACCATCGGTTTCACCGTCTACGCAGGTGCCGAGATATAGGTTCGGGTCGAGCAAATGGGTCGGACCACCACCAGCGATGGTTGTGCCGTACGTATTGGGCAAGTCACCATAATCCAGTGCCACATAACCGAAATCGTAGGTCAAATCGTTCTGATTGTCCGGGAAATTTGGGTCGTTCGGAACGTCACCTATACCATTTTCACCCGTAGGCAAGGTAGTGGGCGGGTTCGGGATCACGACCATTTCACCAGCAGGGTCGTCCGAGTTGGTCACATCACTGCCGACATTGATAAGGGTCGGGGAGAAACCATTGGGAGCCGTTGGCACACTGATTTTATACATACCAGGGGTAAGTCCAACGAACATATACATACCATCAACCCCCATGTTGGAGGTGATGGTATTGTACGTCACATCATCGCCACCACCTGCTATCCCGTTCGGGCCAAACCAAACCAGTTGCACTCCAATACCATTGAGGCCATTTTCACCTGGGTTTTGTTGCCCGTTGTTGTTCACATCCCACCATACGAGGTTACCAATTTTTGAGAGTGGCACCTTGTAGTCTTCTACCTCGCCAAGTGGCGGGTTGCTGCCAGCAGGGTTACCAGATTCCAAATCCCCGTCGGGAGAAAGACGGAAACGCACCATCGCTTGTCCACCTGTGAAGTCGGCATTGGCCGGTACCGTAAAGCAATATTGCTGGTTAATCACGCCGCCGTCCGGGATTACCGCACCATCGCCCACGAAATCAAGCGTGTTGAGGGCATCCGCAGGATCGAATGTACCATTTCCGTTAAAGTCTATCCAGCCCTGGAGATAAGCATCGCCATCCGTATTGTTTACGGCCGTTACTCGGATGCAAGCGGTTGTGCCTGGCACCATTGGCGTTGTAAACAGAATACCGTTTTCGTCATCACCTACTGGGGAGCAAGTACCTTGGGTACCGTTTCCAGTATCGCCATCGTCGCCTCCGGTCATCAGACCAGCCATTGGTTCAGGCTGACCGTCTTGTTCGCCATCCACACAAGTACCGAGGTAAAGATCGGGCGTTGTCACGTGTGCAGGGCCTTCATTGAGTTCGGTGGTACCGTATGTATCCGGCAAATCACCATAGTCAAGGCCGATATATCCAAAGTCAAAAGTCAAATTGTCACGCGAATCCGGGAAACCATTGGTTCCTCCAGGGTTGTCGCCCATACCATTTTCACCCGTAGGCAAGGCAAAGTTGGCGGGGATGTTCACCATTACGCCCGCTGGATCGTCTGAATCCGTCACATCGTTGCCCGAGTTAAGTACCGTCGGGATGCCTGCCGGACTCACTGGCACGCTGATTTTGTACATACCCGAAATCAAGCCGCAGAAATCGTATTTTCCGTTCACTGCGGAAACCGTAGCCGTTACATCGGTGTAGGTTCTATTGTTGGCCGTTGTATTAAAGTCAGCATCAGGGCCAGCCCATACGAGTTGAACCGTAACGCCGTTGATGCCCGCCGAAGCTGGTTCGTTTTGTTGACCATCGTTGTTGTAGTCGCTCCAAACGAGGTTACCCACTTTGGCAAGTGTGGTTTTGTAATCTTCCACCTCACCATCTACGTTCCCTCCGGTAGGCGCAAGACCTCCTGCTGGAGACAGACGGAAGCGAGAGAAGGCTTGTCCGCCCTGGAACGTTGCTGTCGCCGGGATCGTGAAGCAGAAAAGCTGGGCGCTCACGCCACCAACCGGGATGCTTGCTCCAGATGGAGCGAAATTGCCCGTGTTAAGTTGTTCCCCTGGTTCAAACGTACCGTTGCCGTTAAAGTCAATCCAGCCTTGCAATACCGCTGCAGAAGCCGTCATGTTCATGGCAGTTATGCGCAGACAAGCTTCAGCACCTGGAATCATAGGGGTTTCAAACACCACCCCATTTTCGTCGTCGCCATTGCCCGTGCAAGTGCCGGTCAAGGCCAAACCTGGTGTATTGTCATCCCCACCGGTCATCTGACCAGCCATTGCTTCGGGCTGACCATCTGGTTCTGCATCCACGCAGTTGCCCAATTTGAGGCTGGTGGTCACCCAGTGCCATGGGCCGTTTGACGCTTCTGTAGTTCCGTAGGTATTCGGCAAATCGCCGTAATCCGTAGGAATCACGCCAACGTCAAAGGTGTGATCGTTTTCCCCGGCATTGCCCGTGGTAAGCATAATCTGCACATCCCCACTACCAAGCAGAATACCATCGCTATCGCTGAAATCAGCCAAGCCGGTGGTACTTTGGTTCGGCGGGCTCACCAAATAGTTGTTGAGCGGCTGGCCGTTTCCAAATTGCGTGGCAGGAACACAGATTTTATAGTCTGTCAGCGTAAGCAGGCCAGGCTGATTGCCCGGGGTAAGGGGGTCGCCGTCGGTCACGTTCGATTTGTTGAACGCAAAATTGCCACTGGCATTGGTTGTAACCGTCGCCAAAACTGTACCATTTGGCCATTTCAATTGCACACTTACCCCTGGGATACCTGGCTCGCCACTGTCCTGAATACCGTCCCTATCCAAATCGGCCCACACACGGTTACCGATTTCGAGTGGGGCAAGGTCGCCAGACAGTTCTACGTCGCCCAAGCCATTGGCCTTGCTTGGCGTTGCGCCGGGCTGGTTCAAGGTCCAACGGTCGTCAAACACCTCATAGGCAGAGTTGGCAATCCTGTTGCCCGTCGTATTGCTAAAACGAATGGTACCCCCTGAACGAATCTTGATGGGGTCGAGTACCACCGCCACGGCTTCATTCTGCCCTGGAAGCACGGCCAAGGGGCCTTGCAAAGATTCCGGGTGAATGATATTGTCCGCATAATAGTCCGCCGATCCGGGGTTGGAGACGATGGAATACACACAGTTGCTATTCGCATCGGCACGCAGCAGCTCACCTGCTGTAGAATATTCGTAATTGATAAGGTTGCCGTTATAGTTGTTGTTGTTAATGCCATATTGGTGACCCTTGCGGTCCAAAAGACCAATCAACATATTGCCAAAATCGTCAAACTCGATATCCGCGAGGATTGGCTCAGCAATCTCACGTTCAGAGCCAGAAAAGAAGCGACTAAGACCACTTGCGGTGCTATACCCCCATGGAATCCAGCCGCGTTCGCGCCCGTAGTTAAAATCAAATTGAATTTTTTGCGTGAAGGTCTCGGCACCTGGGTCAAACTCGTATACAAAACCATACAAATCGGTACCAATATATTGCCCACTTACTGTAATAACCGGGCTAACCACATCCCCAACAAGGTTCTGGCCAGAAAGCACCATACCCACATACAGTTTGCCACGAGAATATTTCAAGCCCCAAGGACGGTGCTCACCATGTCCATTGCTGGTACCAGGATCGGGGGTATCCCAACTCCGTACGCGCGTGGCCACGTCACCGATTGTAAGGGTCTGCGGGTTTTTGGGATTGACCAGATCAATTTCGTAAATTTTTCGGTCCCACAAATTCATCACATACAAGTAGCGGCCATCGTCTGAAATGTCAATGTCGCCGATAGACACCTTGCCTACCTGGTCGCCTGCTGCATAGTCCGTGCTCGGGGTAGTGCTGTTGGAGCCCAAGCCTCGCTGAGCGGCCGTTCCGATAAAGCCACTCACCGGGCTGGTGTTGTTGCCGGGGTTGGCAGGGTACGAACCCGCATGATCGTATGTCCAAATGCCTACAGCATCCAAATCCAACCAGTTGGTGACACCACCACCGAATGGATTTACCAAATAAATGCCGCCCGGTCCCAATGGACCAAACGCAGCGTGGCGACGCATGACAGCAGAAGTAAACACTTTTTGCCCCGGACGTGAAAAGGCTACGCCATAGAGCGAACCCACTTGGCCAATCGTGGCCAAGAGGTTGGGGTCTGGCACCCCCGGAGTACCACCTTGGTGGCTTGCAGGTACGCCGGCTTCTAAAAAGTCGAATGAAACAAAGGCTGGCTTGGAGCCAGCATCACCGCCCCCACCGGGGTCGCCAAAAGAATAACAGGGAAGCATAATAGTTGGGTCAGGGTCTTCCACCCACTGTCCTGGATAGTTGATGGCAAATTTCAACCCGCTTTGTTGTCCAGTGATGAACTGTACACTCGTACCGTACACCAGACCGCCTACCGCCGTGAAATCCACCCCGGCTGCCAAGTCACAACCAAAGCTGGTTGGTATCGAAAACTCGACCCGCACATTTTCACCGGCCAGCGCAGCCCGACCGCTGGTGACCAGGGTCGCAAAGTTGAAATTACCGTTGGCGTCCGTGACAGTAGCGCCCACAAATTGGTCTGTGCTGGGCAGCGTCGCATCGCCATAGATACGGACTACGATGCCTTGCACCCCTGGTTCTGCCCCTGTTTGGGTACCATCGCCGTTAAAGTCGCGGAATGCCGTGCCCGATTGCGAAAAAAGGGAACCAACGGTAGCAAATAAAATAAATAATGGGAGCACAATGGCTGGTGAAGCCTTGGCCCAGAACCTGCTCACTGACACATGGTTATCCAACCATGTCTTTCGGATGCCTGTCCTTATTTTGTCGAGTAGATCAACGCTTTTCATGAGAATACAAGTTAGACAATTTATTAAAAATGAGTGTTTTGTGCATTTATAAAAGTTTTCATGTCTTTAGGGTAAACCCCATCACCCAGGGCCATCCCGGCCACGGATATAAGGCCAAAACCGCCTTAAAACACAAAACCGCAACGCACCCAAGGGATACGCCGCAGCCTTGTGCGCATAGCCGGACTGGCACTGCGGATGCACGGTAGGAGGATTAAAATAAAGGTTCAAACCCACGGATTGTCCGGCTTGAATCTCCAAAAAATGACGCGGATTTCGATCCGATTCAAAAGCATATCTTAGTAAAGCCAGAACACCCAAAAACGCCGAAAGCCCTCCAAAAGAGCGCGTTTCTGAGCCTGCCGATTTTTTATATTTATTGGACATTTAAAGGACAACCAGGGCATTTCACCGCCCCTCTCGGTCGTTTTTTTTGTTGTGAAGTCTACCGTTGCCGCCAGGCCGCCCAATGATCTTTTTCATTGGGCGGTCCCAGCAGATTTTACGGAACAGGACTCCACCTAATTTTTATTCTTTTATAGAATCTGCGCTTTGGACAAAAAGCAAAGCACTTATTTTGCATGTATTATGAGCCTTTTTACCGCTGTTTACGCTTGCAGGCGAAAAGACAAAAGCCATTCTTTGGCGGTTTCTTCTATGGTATATAGTCCGGGCTGAACCCAATGTTTAGGCATGCCCAAACGACGAGCGGTGTATCGTGGAAGCTGGAAGGATTCCTGGACCAGGAACCAAGGGGAACAAAAGCGAATTAGCACATCCTGGCGCAGCACATCAGATTTTGGGAATCTGAAGTCCAACAATCCGTTTTCAAAAGAAATCCAGGCAGGTGCATTCGGGCACTTCAGCAAATGATCAGGCGGAAGTTTGTGCATGACCATACAGACTCCCGAGCCAATGCAATTCTGGCTGGGTGTGCCGAACACCACTTCCATTCTTATTTCGTGTGTTCGCACCAGCGATATCGGCAAGCATGGCGATACCTGTTTTTGTTGTTGCAACATAAGGCAGAGAATTGTGGACCCCGGGTTATACCATGGTGGTATCTACAATAATCCCTTGGTGTTGAAAAATGGATGAAGCAGGAGTAGCGTACAGACTTTTCATGAGTGAAGGCAATTAGATTATGAAAAAATTGATGCCTCAAAAGTCTGACCTCAGCGCAGGGAGATTGCAAACGGAAACCGGGCTGGCGTTACACTAAACAGGAAGTATGGAAAATGAAAATATACTTATAAAAAATTGATAATGAATAAATTACAGCCCTTCAAAAAAATTATAATTGTTACTTTTTGCAGGTAAAATCTTTCCTGAAAACATGGTGAGTATTGTGCTCAAACAAGGGCATTAAACCTAGTAGGCTTAAAAAAGCCTGCAAGGCTGAGAGAAGCGAAAATGACAGCGCCGCTCCGAGTGAACGGAGCGGCGCTGCAAAAACGATGAGATTACAAAAGATTTAAAACACGCGATGCCTGACGCTTCACACCTGAGTGGTGTCAACAATTGCTGTGCCAGTGACGCATAAAAAAAACGTCAAAACACTTTTCGTACAGGAATCCATAGGCAGGTAACGATTATTTAAGAAGTAAAATTAAACAGGCTCAAAGGTGACGAACTGTAGAATTGTATCAGGCAACAGAAAGTCAAAATTTGTTACATGAGGGTTTTGGATGTAATTTTCACAAAAGCCGCATATATTACTGATTGTCAATACTTAGTAATTCAACTTTATTTACAAACTGTTACGCAGCAATGGCAACTTTTTTGGCTGCGCTGAGCGATTCTATCGCGATATCCCAAAGCATTTCATACGGTATTACCTCTATCTCGTGGGTCTGATTGGCTATTTGCAAAGGCGTTTCCTTCAATTTTTGTAAATACCGCTCTGCCTTGGCGGTGCTCAGCACCGGGTCGAACCCACTGGTGGGGATGTGCAGCAGCATTTTCAAAAAGAAATAACTGCGCTGTGCATTGTCGCCCCGCAAGTGCCGGTAACAATATTGTTCTACAGCCTCCACTTCGTCGAGTATCTGTGAGAACTTACGCTCCTGAAGCATCAGCAGGAATTTGATCACCATGATGGCGATGTTGATACCACTCTTGTCTTTAGAGAAAATGGGGGTGCCGTTGATAAATTTGGCAAGTTTGAATTTCTGTTTGTTCGCTTTCCCATCTGCTTTGCCTGCCAACACCAGATAATGGACAAATGCCTCATAAATACGCCAAATCTCCTTCACATTTTCGGGCAAAAATTCAAAACGGGCATGGTGAAGCGTCTCGTGCAAGATGTCTGCAGCCCGCCCAAATTCTCCGGTGTGCAAAGACAGTTGCAAATACAATTCCCTGTATTTAAACCAGTTGAATGTACCTTCCTGCATAATCTTGAGGCAATAATCTGCCGACGCTTGCCCATCTTCGAACTGCCGCAACTGTATATTGCAAATAAGGCGCTGGTAATAGAAAATCTGGAGCGGTACACGCGGTTCATAAGTGCGGCTGCCAAAAAACTGGATGGCTTCGTTGCAGGCAAGCAATGCTTGTGCGTGGTCATTGGCCGCTGTGTGGCGCATCAGCCCAATCATATAGCCGTACATCTGAAGTTTGTACGTCGCATGTTCCTCCATGAAAGGACAAATCTGCTCCCAGTACTCCGTGGCAAGACGGCTCACATCCGTTTGAGCGGAGCGGTTGTTGACATATCGAACAATCAGGGTGGTGTACAATGCTTCCGCCTGGTTTTCTGCATCGTAAGTTTTTCGATGCTTTTCAAAAACCTCATGTGCTTCCCTGAATTTTTTATCATTGCTTTCGCGAAGACCGTACTGGGTACGGAGGTAGGAGGCAATATCCATAGCCAGCAGTGTAAAATCATATTTTTCCGCCTGTCGCAGCAAACGGGTAGCAACCGAGAGCGCGGCCCCATTGGCATTTTGACCTGTCAGAATACGCACTACAGCCCAATGCTTGTGGCACTCGTAATAAGCTTTTTGATAGTCGGAATAAGACTTCTGGTTGCCATCAATCTCCAGCACCGCGTCTAGCAAGCGCTCTCGGAGATCAGATTTTAGCTTGCGATACTTGGAGCCTTCAAAACTTTCGTCGTAAAGCGCTTTGGCCGCCGCCTCGTCGGTGGAGAACCTGCCTTTGGCAATGCCGTCCCACAAGGCGAGCAATTTCGATTTGGAGTCCGCACCCTTGAATGGATGGATTCCGTGCTGGAGGAGCAGCAGAATGATTTCTTTAAGGTCTTGCATAAGCGTGTAGACTTCCTTTAGCCCCATTTGCCATAAGCAAATAGACACTAAATAGTTCAACATGGAATGCAAGGAAACCGACGGCTTTAATGGTGTTTCAAAAAGCCATACTAAAGTTAGTAAAAATGTCCATTAGGCAAAACGAGAACCCTGCATGAGATGATCGAGAAGTTGCGGATTAAAAAAATATTCGTTAAAAACACTTAGGAACGCGGCACCAATAACATAGTCATTTGATGCCACCCTTTGTTCCATCAAATGACTAAGTTATTGGTGCCGCGTTCCTGGGACAAAGGTAGAAACAAATTTTTTAAAAAGAAATTTGCTCCGTTATGTTTGCCCCAATGCAAATGATTTTGTAACTAAATAGCAAAATTTAAGCCAAATTATATTGCATAAAACGGGATGACAAACGTTCATTCCAAAATCCAATCTATCACACTATTATGCGCCTCAGACATTTTTTTGCCCTGCTTTTCCCTTTGCAAATCGCGGCCCAAAACCTCGTAGTAAATCCTTCCTTCGAACTGAACAAGCCCGATGCTGTAGTCGTGCCTTGCGAATTCACGCAGTATTCTTATGATTTTCCCAGAAGGGCCGCCACTTGGAGCGGATTCCGTGACGGAACACCCGATCTGCTGCGCGCCGCTGAGAATTGCGATTGGCTGCCTCAAGTGCATTCCGGCGAACAATGCCTGGGCATCATAACCTATCTACCCGCTGAGGATGTAGGCCAACGCTCAGATTTCCATGAATATGTGCAAGGCCAACTCTCCGCGCCACTCAAACCCGGCCAAAAGTACCGACTCGAATGTTGGGTGCTCACGGATTCTGCCATATTGAAGGCCCACTTGGGTAAAGTCTACGGGCCTAAAACCCCCGTAATACCCGTTCAATCGGGCAACCTGGGGTTTTGTTTTTCCGCCGAACCGTTCAGGCTGAACGAGATTTCTCCCGGTGCCATCGCCGCGTCGAAACTCCGCCCGCAGGTCAATTTTGCCGAAATCATCAACACCAAGGGGCAGTGGATCAAACTTTCTACCACCTTCGTTCCTGACCAACCATTCCAACATTTTACAGTGGGCAATTTTTTTTCAGACAAGCTGACGGCCAACAACTTATCGCCAGAAAGGCAACAGATAATCGAACAAAAAAACGTCGCGCTGGCTGCGCCAGTTGACAAGATAAAACGGGCGACCTACCTCTGTGTGGACGATATTTTTGTCGCCTTGGAAAATCCCCCTCCCCCACCCGTTTCGCTGGAAAAAGCACTTTTGAAAGACAAAAAATATACGTTCAGCGCGGGCGTATTGTTCGACTCGGGCAAAGCCGATCTCCGCTCAGAAGCGGGGCCAGCGTTGGACTCGCTGGTAGCTTTTCTTCAAAAATTCCCCGAGGTTGTGCTTGGCATCAGCGGCCATACCGACGATGTGGGTACCGACGAATACAACCTCGACCTTTCAGAACGCCGGGCCAAATCCGTGCAAGATCACCTGGAAATCAAGGGTATCCGCGCCGACCATCTGCGGTCTCGGGGTTTTGGAGAAACCCGCCCCGTAGCCGACAACAGCACCGAAGTCGGGCGGCAAAGCAACCGGCGGGTAGAATGCATCGTGTTGAAAAACTAGGCTAAAATTGGTAGAGCCAACTGCTTAACGACAACCTGACCCATTTTTCAGCCGCTACCGAACGGTTCCGCGTCAACACCGGGGTGATTCGCAAAAAAATTAGTGATTTGAAAAGCAAAATATCGGGTTCACAAGTGTATGATTTTGAAAGTTATGTAGGTAAGCCACCTGAAACAAACCCTGACTAAAGTCTGGTACAAACACTGCGTTGATGATCTCGTTGCTCAACAAATCCAACACCATTGCGCCAGAAGGCTACAACCGCTGGCGCGTCCCTCCAGCAGCCCTTGCCATCCATTTGTGCATCGGCCAGATTTATGCATACAGTGTGTTCAACAAACCATTGTCGCAAGCCTTGGGCATTACCAGGCCGATAGAAGGCGATTGGACTTTGGTTCAAATTGGGTACATTTTTTCCATCGCCCTTTTTTGTCTGGGTGCATCTGCGGCAGTGTTTGGCCGATGGCTCGAAAGGGTCGGTCCGCGAAAAGCCATGTTTGTGTCAGCCTTGTGTTTTTCAGGCGGCTTTTTCCTGTCGGCGTTGGGGGTCTGGTCGCATCAAATAGGGTTGCTTTATCTTGGCAACGGCGTATTGGGCGGCATCGGTTTGGGGTTGGGGTATATCTCCCCTGTTTCTACGCTTATCAAATGGTTTCCTGACCGCCCTGGCATGGCTACCGGAATGGCTATCATGGGCTTTGGGGGCGGCGCGATGGTAGCTGCGCCCTTATCCATTCGCCTCATGGAGTTTTTTCAAACGCCCCACTCGATTGGGGTAACAGAGACTTTTCTGGCGCTGGGAACCCTATATTTAGCGTATATGCTGTTTGGTGTAATGACCATTCGCATCCCGCCAGAGGGCTGGCAACCGGCATCTGGGCACATACAGACCAGCCAAAATAATCCAAGTCTAGGATTGGATGCCGATGCCGCTATACGAACCCCGCAATTTTACTTGTTGTTTGCCGTGCTGATGCTCAATGTCACCGCAGGTATCGGAGTACTGGGTCAGGCTTCGGTGATGATCCAGGAAATGTTTTCAGAAAAAGTGATGGGGGCCAGTAAAGCAGTGAGTGCGGCGGCGGCGGGCGGTTTCGTTGGGCTTTTGAGCCTTTTTAATATGGCTGGGCGGTTTTTCTGGTCTTCCTTATCGGACAAGATTGGCCGAAAAAAAACCTATACCGTCTTTTTCCTTTTGGGCGCTGTTCTTTACTTGTTAGTACCCTTGAGTGGTAGCATGGGCAACATTGTATTGTTCGTTGGAGCCTTTTGTCTCATTATGAGCATGTACGGCGGCGGATTTGCCACCATTCCGGCCTATTTGCGCGACATGTTCGGTACAAAGGAAGTAGGCGCCATTCACGGCAGATTGCTGTTGGCCTGGAGTATGGCTGCCTTGTTGGGGCCGCAGTTGGTCAACAACATCAGGGCTTATCAGATTGAAACGCTACAAATGCCTGCCGCCGAAGCATATTCCGTGACCATGTACTTGATGGCTGGACTGCTGATCCTTGGTTTTGTGTGCAATATGCTCATAAAACCGCTTCGTAACAACAAAAGCAAATTGTCATGAAAAAGCAACGCCATTCCACTTACCTGTTGTGGCTCTCTTGGGCCTTCGTGGCCATACCGGCGCTCTGGGGCATCTTGCAAACCCTGTACAAAGCGCTGGATTTATTCAAATAAGAAAACCCATGAACAGAAAAAGATTTTTTCAAACCCTGGTATTATTGCCAATAGCTGGAGCAGCAATGACCCTGAACGCTCTCCCTATCGCCTTATTCCCAAACAAAACATAACTACACCGTTTAGGGTTTAGTGATCCAGTTTCCTCGCTGAAATCGCACCGAATTCTGTGGAAAATTTCCCTCCGCTGCTCAATCTTGGGGAAAAACCTCGACTTTCGCACTTTCATTGAACTGCAATGGAAAATCTGCCAACAGCTAAACCTAGATTTTTTAACAGCTAACAAATTACATACACGATGAAAAAAATTGCACTGCTTCTCTTTTTCTCTACTTTCTTGTTCGGAAAGGCCGAAGCCCAAAAAAAGGTCCGTTTTGGATTCCAAGCCAGCCCATCTTGGTCATGGATGCGCACCAACGACCGTAAAATCGAAGGTGTGAGCTCGAACTGGGGCATTAAAATCGGCGCGCTCGGCGAGTTTTATTTTGCGGATAATTATGCCCTCACAACGGGCCTTGGCTTTGGCTTCAACCAAGGCGGAAGCCTCCAAAACGGCTATGCACAGTACAAACCCTGGGACGAATCCGACTTGAGTGAAATCCCCTCTGATGTCTTTGCGCTTGATGCCAAACTTCACTACCGTATCAACTATGTAGAAATCCCCTTAGGCCTTAAAATGCGCGGTGGATCGGGCGAAGATGCGCGGTTCAAATTCTACGCTGAAGCCCCCATATTTACCCTTGGTTTCGTAAGCAAAGGCACTGGTGATATCCGAGGCACAAACAATCAAAACCTGGAGGATATTGATATTAAGGATGAGGTGAGAGGGCTTTCACTTTCCTGGGGTCTTGGTGGCGGCATCGAATACGAGATTGCTACCAATGCCACGCTGGTGACTGGACTAGTGTTTCAGAAGCAGTTCACAGACCTTACCAGAAGTGAACTGGTGAGCAATGATCCCATGGGAGAATTGAACAAAAAAGATTCCAAGGCCACATTTGGAAATATCGCGCTCAGGGTTGCGGTATTTTTCTAAGTACCGATGAATGCGATTTTTCTAACAAGCCCCCTCGTTTTACATCAACGGGGGGGCTTGTTTTTTTTAGCCTTTTTCGCACTTGTTTCCAAGTCTTCCAAGATAGTAATCGCGCTGTTCGTGTGGGCAATACGCTCGTAATCAAGACTGTAATAGACGAATTTTTGATCACGGCGGGTATTTACCAATGCCGCTTCTCGCAAAATGCGCAAATGCTGCGATGCCACGGACTGTTCGATCTTGAGTGCTGCGAAAATTTCCCCAACGTTGGCAGAGCCATTGTTTTCGTGAATCACGCTGATAATTCGCAATCGAAGTGGGTGAGCCAATGCCCTTAAAATACGCACGGCTGGTTTTAATTGCTCACCATTGATGAGTGGTTGCTGTGTTTGTTTAGTCATTCTTATTGCCTTGTAATCGGAATGAGATTATTCTAATAAGGGGGCAAAGATGCAATACCCCTTTTTATTGAGCAACGTTGCGAAATAAAAAAAAGCAAGCCGTTCTGTAAAACAGAACGGCTTGCGATGAAATACACTCAATTAACCATTAAACAAACTGCAAGATCAAGCAGCGAGTTCTTCCACGAGGGAGGAAATCTGGCCTATTCTGTTGCGGTTGACGGAGTAGAAAATGAACTTTCCGTTGCGTTCCGTCTGCACCACGCCTGCACTGCGCAGGATGGCGAGGTGCTGGCTTGCGACACTTTGTTCCAGCCGGAGTTTCACATAAATTTCAGTCACGGTCATGCGCTTGTTCTCGTCCAAAAGGTCGAGCATTTTTTGGCGTAATTTGTGGTTCACAGCGCGCAATACCAGCGCGGCCTTGCGTAACTCGATGTAGTCGAGTGACGTGTCGTGTGCCCCATTTTTGAGCGACACACGTTCGATGTTTGTTTTTCCCATACTAAATGTTTGAAAAAGGTGAGAGGACACAGTTTTGAAACTTTACTGTGTCACAAATTGTGCCAATTTGATTTTCAAAAAAGTGACATACATTGCAAATAGCAGACGTAATCGCTTTTATATCAGCACGAAAATAAGCAATATAAATCAATAAATTGTAAAACAATCATATTTTCTTCAAAATGGCGGCTTGGTGGGCGTAGTGATATTCGGAGCTTTCATGTAAAATGGCTCGAAATAGGCAATATCCTGAAAATCAGTATTTTGAAAAAAATGCTCCGCAAGCATAGCAAGGTTGGCAGCGGAGCATTTTTTTGTCTCCGAAAAAATTACTTTTTCTGAAAACCCGCCGCTCCTAATTTTTTCCATACCGTTCCCAGCCAAAACAATACCGCTAAACTCAACTCCACCCGTTTTTTCTGAAATGAACTTTTCAAACGAATTGTTTTCTAAAACCAAGGGCTGCGCAGGCGCTATTTCTCGCAGTTCCGCATCGTACACCGCAAGCCAAATTTCTTGACGGCGTGCATCCAACATTGGGACGAAAATTGGGGTATTTGGATATTGGGATATTGGATATTGGACATTGGATGGAGTCACCAATTCCCAATCACCAGTCACCATACGGCTGGCATAGGCAAGCGCCAACAGTGTATCTACCGCAATGAGGGGCTTGTCCAGTGCATAACAGATTCCTTTCGCTACAGAAGCCCCCACGCGCAGTGCGGTGTAGCTGCCTGGGCCTCGGCTCAGCGCCACTGCGTCGAGTTGGGCGAGCGGGATGCCCGCAGCCTCGGAGCATTCGCTGATTTGAAGGGTAAGAAGTGCTGCGTGGCTTTGAGTTTCCAGATTTTCGGAAAGTGCAACTACCCTGCCGTCCACGCTAATGGCGGTGGAGCAGACCTCGCTTGATGTTTCGATGAGCAGAATTTTTGCCATTCAGGGAGTGGGAGTTTACCACATAGCGCACATAGAACACATAGTTTCTTGATTGGATGCAAATCTAACTATGTGTTCTTTGTGCGCTATGTGGTAGATTAGAAAAATGTAAGCGCAAAAGTAAGTCCAGCTCACCCTACTTTTGACCGACCAAATTTTTCCTGCTACTATGCTGCTTTACAATGTAACTGTAACCATTGACCTCGATGCACACGCGGACTGGCTTCGTTGGATGCGCGACACGCACATTCCTGATGTGATGATCACAGGGATGTTTATCTCCTACCGACTCTGTCGCCTCATCGGTCACGAGCATACAGACTCCGAAATCTATGCCGTGCAGTATGCCGTGAAAGACATGGCACATCTGCTGCGCTACCAAAACGAGTTCGGCCCCGAACTCCAACGCCAGCATAAAGAACGATATGAAGGGAAGTACGCCGTGTTCCGCACGGTTATGGAAGTGGTGGATCATAATGAAGTGATAGCGTAATGAAGTGATAGCGTGATGAAGTGATAGGACTCCAGCATGAGTGGAGGCGAGATGCTAAGACAGATAAAAAATGACCCAATGACCCAAAATGACCCAATGACCCAATGACCCAATGACCCAATGACGAAAAATGACCCAATGACCCAATGACCCAATGACGAAAAATGACCCAATGACCCAATGACCCAATGACGCAAAATGACCCAATGACCCAATGACCCAATGACGCAAAATGACCCAATGACCCAATGACCCAATGACGAAAAATGACCCAATGACGAAAAATGACGCAAAATGACGCAAAATGACCCAATGACGCAAAATGACACATTGACGTTCCTCGATCTTTCCAAAAGTTCCCGTGAACTGAATGGCACGGTCGCACTCGAAGGTTCTAAAAGCATCAGCAACCGCGCCCTCATTGCCCTGGCCCTGGCCGGAGCGAAACCCCTGGATTGGCTTAATAATCTTTCCACGTCTGACGACACCCAAACCCTGCTGCGGTTGCTGGAGCAAGACAACCGCACTTTCGATGCCGGTGATGCCGGAACGACCTTCAGATTTATGACGGCATTGCTCGCTACACAGCCCGGCGAGCAGGTGCTTACTGGATCGAAAAGGATGCTTGAACGACCTGTCGGCCCCTTGGTGGAAGCATTGCTCGAACTCGGTGCGAACATCCAATTTTTGGAAAAAAAAGGCTATCCGCCTTTGAAAATCGGAGAAATGAAGCCCCGAGCACGCAGCGTCCGAGTGGCAGCCGATGTCAGCAGCCAGTTCCTTTCAGCACTGTTGCTGATTGGACCGTATTTGCCTGAAGGGCTGGAGTTGGTGCCGCAAGGTCCGCTCGTGTCTCGACCTTATTTGGAAATGACACTGCATTTGATGCGGCATTTTGGGGCAGTTGTAGGATGGCAAGGCGAGGCCATTGTGGTTGCACCAGGCCGGTACACCCCGCGCCTTTTGGTGGTGGAAGCTGATTGGTCGGCAGCCTCGTACTGGTACGCGATGGCGGCGTTTTCTGAAGACTTGGATTTGACCCTGAAAGGGCTTCAGGAGCACAGTTGGCAAGGCGACTCGGTGTTGGCAACCATGATGCAACGATTTGATATTCAAACATTTTTTGGGGAAAATGAAGTTCGCCTGAAAAAAATGGGTGCAGCGTCGAGACCGCTCTTTGAAAAGGATTTTTTAGCATGTCCTGACCTTGTACAAACACTCGCCGTGGTGTGCGCGGGACTTGGAACGACCGGGGTTTTCAGCGGTTTGGAAACGCTGCGCATAAAAGAAACCGACCGCATTGGAGCACTGAAAACCGAGCTTGAAAAACTGGGCGTTTCGTTTTCCAAACTCCCCGCTCGTTTTTCAAAAAAATGGCCGGAGAAAACGTTTTACAGTTTAGAAGGCAAGGCTGATTTGTTGACCTTGCCGCGCTTTGCCACTTATGGCGACCACCGTATGGCAATGGCTTTTGCGACCCTTGCGATGCTCAGCCCCGTGAAAATAGAAAACCCGGAAGTAGTGTCGAAATCATACCCTCAGTTTTGGGAGCATTTGAAAAAGATGGGGTTTGAGGTGAATTTTGGACCCTAATTGCACCAATTAACATGAGTTTTAGATAACTAATTAAAGCCGCATAGGCAAGGCTGATTTGTTGACCTTGCCGCGCTTTGCCACTTATGGCGACCACCGTATGGCAATGGCTTTTGCGACCCTTGCGATGCTCAGCCCCGTGAAAATAGAAAACCCGGAAGTAGTGTCGAAATCATACCCTCAGTTTTGGGAGCATTTGAAAAAGATGGGGTTTGAGGTGAATTTTGGACCCTAATTGCACCAATTAACATGAGTTTTAGATAACTAATTAAAGCCGCATAGCGGCGACATTTTGGTAGCGTCAGCGTGGCAAAAAACAACATTGAAACATGAACACAGGAAAATTGACAAAGCCGTTCAGGGATTTGGGCCTGATGCACCTGCTTGACAAGGCCAAATACACCTATCAAAAATGGAAGAACAGCAACCACAATGCGCGATTTGAAAAGGACAATCCCAATGTGAAATTGCCGCCCGATTACATGCTATTTGAGGCTTTTCAATTGGACTACCAAAAGTATTACGAAGGTGGCGAGCACACGGCAAGTTGGCTCAGGGGTTTGTTCGAGCAACACACGCCGTTAACCGGAAAAACCCTCTTGGACTGGGGTTGCGGACCCGCCAGGGTGCTGCGGCATTTCCCCAAATTGCTGGGAAGCACCTGCGAAATCCACGGCACAGATTACAACCCAAAAACCATTGCCTGGTGCCGCGAGAATATCGAGGGCGTCACTTTTGCCATCAACCATTTGAACCCGCCCACCCAATATCCAGATGCATATTTTGACCTACTATACGGCATCTCTATTTTCACGCACCTATCGGAACCCAAGCACCAGCCTTGGTTTGACGAGTTGATGCGGATTTCCAAAAAGGGCGCAGTATTGGCCCTGACTACTCATGGGGACGTTTTTCGCGAAAAACTCACGGAACAGGAACGCCAAGATTATGAACAAGGCAAACTCGTAGAGCGGGGAAAAGTAGTGGAAGGGCATCGGGTTTTTGCGGCGTTTCACCCCCCGGCCTACATCCGGCAATTGTTTGAACCCCAAGCTGAAATCCTGGAGCACATTGGAGGCACACGGAAAAGTTGGGGTTTGGAGCAGGATGTCTGGATTTTGAAAAAGAGACATTAATCTTCCTTTTTCCTTCGCCTGGCTTTAGGAGCGGCAGGTTTTTTCGCCTTTTTTTCTACCTCGGGTAGATCAGCATTGGGTTCTTTGGCAATTTTTTCCATTTTATGCTCAAAAACAGACAATTCACTTAGGGGCAATTGATCGGGTTCCCTGGTCACTTTCCTACCTAAGCCCAACATTTTAAAAATCCAGCCATAAATGCTTGAAAAAAAAGTTTTTTCCACCAAAAAAGTAAGCACGGTAGTGAGCACGGTTGAACAAAGGATGATAGAGAATACCACCGATTGGATGATCTCACCGCCTGCCACGCCTTGCTGCGCTGGCAAGGAAGCGAGTACCGCCGCACCCAAGCCCTTGGGTATCATTGTGGCCATGTAAGAAGCGTCTTTGAGCGAGGTGCTGCGCGGCACGGAGATGCGTACAACAGGGATGCGCACGAGGAACAAAATGCCCGTAATGCCTGCGCCAAGCATCATCCAATGCCAATCCTGGAGACGGACAGATATTCCGATATACACAAAAAAGAAGGTACGGAGCAAGAACACCGCTTCGGAAAAAAACGCCCGCTCATTGTCATTCAGTGAAATGGGTTTGCGCGAAATGGCGTTCCGCATAATCGGTGGACCCAGCACGTCAATATTTCCCAACGTAATACCAAACGCCAGAGCAGCGATGGGGCCGGAAAAGTTGAGCAGTTCGACGAAGCCATATAGAATGAACACAAACGCGGGGGTAGTAAAAACGGTGTTTTGAAGCGTACGCATCTTGTTCAACATAATGCTCCAGCCAAATGCACCCACTATGCCAAGCATAGCGGCCAGGATAAACGCGGCGATCATCTGGCCTGTAACGAAGGCAACATCTACAGTCCCGATTTTGTAAGCCGTGAGCAAGGTAAGCGGAACAGCAAGCGTAAAAACATCGGAAAAAGCCGATTCCAAGACCAGGATCGTTCGGGTGCGTTCGCCCATGGGAAACTGTCGCACCAAAGTGGTGATAACTGCCGAGGAGGTGCCGCCTACGATGCTGCCCAACATCAGTGAGCGCACAAAGCCCAAATCTGTGTAATAGAACACGATACCACCCGCAACCAAACAAGTCGCCAGGAAGTTGTAGGTAGTGATGCGTGCTGTGCCGGCGATAGAATTGATGAGTGGCTCCAGGCGCTGGTCAATACCACTTTCGAAAAGGATGAAAATCAGCGTAATGGTAGTAAAAACAGGCCCGACTGCGCCAAATTTTTCAGGCGTGACGAACCCCCACACCGGCCCCAGCAAGAGCCCAATGATAAAAAGCCACAGCACATCGGGTATCTTTGTGCGCGCAAAAAGCGCCGCAAACCAATGCGATAAAAAGATGGTACAGCCGACAAATACGATGGTGAGCGCAGTAGGCATTTTTGAGAATGTGGTCAACTGGTAAAGGGCGAAAGTAGTCAGCCGTGTACAAATCCAATGTAAAATCATGTCACGATTATCACCAATCACCAATTTACCCGCCGTAGCTTTAGCGAAGGAGGGTCACCAGTCAGCCGTAGCTTTAGCGAAGGAGGGTCACCAGTCAGCCGTAGCTTTAGCGAAGGAGGGTCACCAGTCAGCCGTAGCTTTAGCGAAGGAGGGTCACCAGTCCGCCGTAGCTTTAGCGAAGGAGGGTCACCAGTCAATCAATAAACCAATCCTCCTTTTCGATGGGGTGTGCAACCTTTGCAATGCTTCCGTGCAATGGGTGCTGAAACACGACCGTCGGGGCGAATTCCGCTTTTCTGCACTACAATCTGAATTAGGCCAACAATTGTTGCTCCAACACGGGCTTGCTTCCGAACATTTCGACACGGTGGTGTTGGTGGTAGGAGAGCAGATTTTCTTGCGTTCTGATGCTCCACTCGAAATTGTGCGGCGGCTTGGCGGTCTTTGGCGCCTACTCTATTTTTTCAAAATCTTGCCTCGGCCATTGCGTGATGCTGTGTACAACTTCGTGGCCCGCAACCGATATCGGTGGTTTGGCCGCAGGGAAGAATGTATGCTGCCGAAACCTGAGTGGAAAGAGCGGTTTTTGTAGTAGCGGCAACTTTGGGCTTTATCCGCAGCAGACAGCAAGCGGCGGCTAAAGCCGCCGCTACTTCCTATCAAAAAAAATCCCGCATAAAATATAAAATTATCCATCGCATCAGATATAACTTGCGCCGCTTTATTCTTTAATCCGCAGAATATCTCGATCACAATTTTATCAACTTTACCATGAACAAATTTCTCTCTCTCCGGCGGGTGCTGGCGATTGTCGCCCTGCTTGTGGCCGCCTGGCTACTTTATCCCATCGTTTTTGGCAAGAAAAAGCCACGTGCACCTGAGGAAGTCCTTGTGAGGATTGACTCAGCACCCAACAACCTCAACCTCTTCATGAACGGAGGGCACGCACCATCCACGTTCGTGTCGCGTCAAATGTTCCCCTCATTGGGCGATCTCGATCCAAAGACCTTGGTGATGAAACCGATGCTCGTAAAAGCAATCCCAGAGGTACGGATAGTGGCAGATGGGCCGCGAAAAGGCCAATTCGCCTACGACTTTGAAATCATACCCGAAGCGGCTTGGGACAACGGTACTCCCGTGACGGCCAATGACGTGGCATTTACTTTCAAACTTGTCTTCCTACCCGGCCTTCCCGCCATTTTTCGTGGGTATTTGACTCAATTGTCTGGAATAGAAATTGATCCGGCCAACCCAAAAAAATTCAGTTTTTACTTCAGCAGCTTCTACATGCTCTCCAACGAGACAGTTTGTAGCACACCTATTTACCCGGCCTACAACTATGACCCAAACAACAGGCTGGCGAACATTCTGCTGAGCGATTTATTGGACCCGAGCAAAACGGCCACCCTCAGTGCTGATGAGAATTTGAAGGCATTTGTAGCAGAATTCGGACAGGCAAAATATGTCAACGACCCCAATGCTGTTTCAGGTTGCGGCCCATATCGTCTGGAATTGATGAACGAGCAAGGGGTCGTATTGGTCAAAAAACAAAATTGGTGGGGCGACAAGGTAGCGGAGCAATATCCCATGCTCGCAGCGCACCCAAAAAAATTGATCTACAAGGTGGTAAAAGACGACCTGAGTTTGGAAAACATGATAAAAAACGGCCAGCTGGATTTGATAGGAGGAGTCATCACCCCTACGAAGTTTTTGGAAATGAAGGCCAACGATTCGCTGAACACCAAGTATGACTTTTTTACCGTCGGCACCACCCAATACAACCGTTGGGTACTCAATCACCGCAACCCCATCCTCGCCGATGTGCAGGTACGGCGAGCGCTTACGCATGTTGTGGACTACGATTATTTTGTCAATCAGGTAAACCGTGGATTGGCAGTACGAATTAGCTCCCCAATGCCTCCAGACAGGCCGTATTATGCCAAAAATCTTGCTTTGCCCGATTTTAACATAGCCAAAGCAAGAGCCTTGCTCGAAAAGGCGGGATGGACGGATACGGATGGAAATGGCATTTTGGACAAGGTAATCAACGGAACGCGCCAACAACTTTCCTTCAAATTGATGGCAGCTACTGCGGTGAAAACCAATGAATTATTCGCCAACAGCTTGAAAGAATCGGCTCGGCAGGCGGGCATTGATCTTGTCGTAGCAAGCACCGACCTTTCTGTAATGAGCGCCGATACGCGCAGCGGCAACTATGACAGTGCTTTGCTTGGGGTAGCGCTTTTCCCAGGACAAATAGAATACTACCAACGGTTTCACTCTAAAAGCCTCTCCCCGGCTGGCGATAACCGCGCTGGTTATATAAGCGCAAAAGCCGACAGTCTTATCGAGGCAATCCGAGTGCAACCTGACGTAGCCAAGCGAAATGATTTATACCTCCAGGTTCAACAAGTGTTCTACGATGAGATTCCTGAAATTGTGCTGTTTGCACCCTTGCAGCGCATTATCATCTCCAAAAAATTTGTTCCAGGCTTGGAGAGCGCCAACCGCCCAGGGTACTACGAGCAATTTGCGCGTATGAAGCCGGAATAGTGAATAAAGGATTAAACAGCAAAACAGGAGAACAGGAAAATATAAAACCATGCATTGTGATCCGAAGATGGCCAAAGTCTTCCATTTTCGATATCAATATCCGCTCAGTTTTACATTTTCCTGTTCTCCTGTTTTGCGGTTTTGCTGTTTAATTAATTACTTCCCGCCCCCCTGCATCTCCTCCAAATATTCCTCCCCATCATTTTCTGGTTGGGTGGGCGCATCGAGCATCATGTCTACCGAAGCGCCACCAAATTCTGCATCAATGGCTCTGGCGATGAGCAATTTTCGCGCTTCACTACGCTCGAACTCGGCTTTTACCACCCGTTTTTTGCGCTTCATATCATACTTGTCCAAGTTTCCCACAATGCTGTAGTAAAGGTTGAAACCGCCCTTCTTTTCGGGGAGAGGATCCAAGTCGGAGTCATACTTCTTAAGCCGGTTGAGCAACACCTGGCCCGCGTTGATTTTGATTTTGTAATCAATGTCGTTGTCAAACGTATGCTCGCCACTCAAGGTCATGTTTAAGGCATTACTCTGGAGGAACATCACGGGCAGATAGAGCCGTTGATTCTTGATTTCCAAATAGTTCTGCAAGTCAGTGAATTTTATTCGGCGCAAATCTTCGAGGTGAACAAAGCTGGAAAAATCCTCGAACATCTTCACTTTTTGAAGTTCGCCGTTGCTGGCCTGCACATCGGCAAGGGCGCGGAGGCGTTTCATATCGAATTCACCCGTGTCGTTCCAATAAGTCCACAACACTACCCGTCCGCTCAATCTGCCGCGCATGTTCTGGTCTGTAATGACTTCCTGCCCAAAATTCTCGCATTGGGCCAGCATGGTTTGCAGATCAAGGTTTCGAGCGATAATGTGCATTTTCAACGAAGCGGCAAGGTCGAAGCGGGCATTGCCTTTAAGCGCAAGTTCACCCTGCATAGCCGCAGCATTTCCATTGAAATTCAAATTGTTGTGATCAAACTCAAACCTGCCGCCAAAGTTATTCCCTTCAATTTTTCCGTATTTGAAACCATTGATATTTGCCTCGAAGGTGCCTTTTAATTTATTCATGGCGAGGCTACGCGCCTCATTTTTTTCTTTTTTCAATGAATCCAGACTGGCTTCACTGCCCGCTTCTGTAACGGAGCTTTGTACCGAGAACATTCCAATAATTTGATCCACGTCAAAGTTTTCTGAGCGGAGTTTTGCACTGAATTCGAGGAGCGCACCCGCCGTATTCAAAGAATCTGCGAAGAGCACTGGGAGCAGGTTTTTGGCTGAACCATCGAGCAAAAAATCGCTTTTCCCGGCGCGAAGCATAAAGCTGTCGAGTCGAAATTCATTGTCTTCCAACCGAAGGAAACCTGTCTCGGCGAGCAGCGGGGTTTTGTTGTAAGTAATCGCGGCATTTTCAAATTGAATTTCGCCCGAAGCACTTACCAGACTAATGCGCCGCATGCTCGTCATGTCTGCGTATCGGCCTTGCACCGTGAGCCGGTTGAGTCGTATCAGCCCGTCGCCAGCTGTGATGAGTGCGTTGTCAAAAAGCCCATACGCGGCATCGAGCGGCAATGCGCCGTTGGCATGAAATTCAACTATCGGATCCTCTAATTGATTCACTTTCAAAGAAAAACTCAAAGCCTGGCCACCAAAGTCACTTTTGAAATCGGCCAGTTCAAACTCGCCGCTTCCATCTGGCTGGGCGTTGTAGCGGGCGCGGAACGAAACATTACGAAGCGGGCCTTGAAGTTTTTCGGAGCTCACTTTTCCATCCCTGAGGGCTACCTCGAAGCTAATGGCCGGAGTTTCCGTTTTGCTCAAACGGCCCTTAACCGTGCCGCTGCAAGCGTAGTTGCCCGTGCTCTGAAATTCCCGGAAATACGCATGATAAGCACCCGGCATTAAATTGGCGATCATAGAAACATCGCCCTCTTGACCCACTAATTTGAAATTCAGGTCGGTTCCATCGGGTTTTGCAACAGCCAGTCCCTCCACGTTGAAGGTGTTGCCGCCAAGCGTGAGTTCCACGTTCTGGAAGGCGTACACGCCACGTTTGAGGTCAACCGCCAACACAGCATCGTAACTGAGTTTTTGACCAGCGAGGTAACGGCTGCTGTCGGAATCGAGGCGGGTTATTCTAATCTCTGCCTGGCTCGAAAGCCGGAATTGTTGGACTGAAAAATTGCCGCTTGCGCTGGCTTGATCTACTATCATTTCAGCGGTTTGTCGGGTAGGGGCGTTGTCGTACAGCATCGCAATATTTTGAAATTCGGCTTCTTCCAAAGCAAGGCGGAGTGTGCTTTCGGTCTCTGTTTTTTTGGCGGTTTTGGATTCCTTGAAAATATCGGTGTTCGATTTTCCGGCGCGGTTCACTACGATCCGGACGGCCCCATCGCGCAGGCGAACGGAGTGGATTTTCAGATCGTCGCCGAACAGGCTGAACAAGTCAAATCGGAAAGAAAGCTCCTGAGCAGCAAGGAGTTGTCCACCAAGCGCATCTTTGAGCCGAACTTGGGAGAGCTTGACAGTAGCAGCGGGAAAGCCCGAGAGCAGCGAAAGGCTGGCTTCCCCCACGCGGAGTTCGGTTTTGAGGTTTTTATTGATTTCGGCCACAAGTTGCTGACTCACCTGCTTGTCAAAAAAAGCAGCGATCAGCACCAGCAAAAGCAAAAGGCTGAGCACTGAGAACAGTAGGCCAAGCAAGATGCGGCGCAACCAGGAGCGGCGGCCCGGGGTAGGCGGATAACTGGGTGGAACTTCCATCGAAAACGGTTTGAAGATGAAAAATTCAAGCAAATAAAACGTTGCGTCGTTGCGTAAAATAAATTTTCCTTCTCGCTTATTACTCAACTTTTACCATTTTCTCAATCTCCTTTTTCCACACAAAATACCCAAGCCCATTCAGATGCAGGCCATCTTCTGTAAATTTTGAGGCAAGGTTCCCGTCCGCATCTTTCAGGGGCGTGGCAATATCGAGGAAGGGCAATGCAAAATCCCGGGCAATCTGGGCGATGCGGGCATTCACTTCTAATATCCTTTCATTCTTCACCCCGACGTGTCGCACGTCATTATTGACAGGCAAAACGCTTTGCAAGTACAGCTCCGTTTCGGGTGATTCCGTCCTAATTTTCTGAACAATGGCGCGGTAACCATGTTCGATTTCTGGTACAGAATTCCCAAAAGCCAGATCGTTTACCCCAATTAACAAAAATATTTTCAAAGGTTTATGCCGCAAGACTTCCGGCAACCGCTCCAGCATACCTTCTGTGTAATCGCCCGAAATACCTCGATTGAGTACCACAGGCCCCTCAGGAAAAAGTTCGTGCCACTCGGCATGTGCTGTCTGGCTGTCGCCAAGGAAAATGATGCTTCCCGGTCTTTCGGGCAGTCGCTCGAAATGTTGGGCGCGGTGGTGGTAAAGCCCCTCCGTTGTGCGTTGCAAGCGAATAAACACATGCCTAAACCCGCCCAAACGGTTCACGGCGAAACCCCCTGCCCCAATGGCCAGGAGGTTGAAAAAGAACGAGAGGTAAAGCAGTCGTTTCATATTTAAAAAAGTTCCTTCCCCGCAAGTTTTGTCAAACCGCCCACGATTTTAGAACCCAGTTCGAGCGCAAACGCATACTGTTTGTACTTGCGTTTAAACTTTGGCCCCAAGTCAATCAAATCGCGGATATAGGGTTTTTGCACGGTGCGCACACCGAGCGCGATTTTGTCTATCGTACCGAGGCCTCCCTGCCATTTTTCAGATTCACGAAGGATTTTCTCCATCGAACCGCGATTCTGGTCGTGGTATTTTTTCACGTATTTCACCCCTTTCACAGGATCAATAAACTTGAGGTCTTCGTGCATGAACTTGACGTAGTCCTGCACCAGGCCGTCGAGTTTTTGCTCGGCAGGGAGGTTGCTGTTGGCCAAGCGGATGAGTTCTTTTTGGTGTGCGGAGAGCCATCGGTTTTGTTTGAACGATGCGCAGTTGGAAAACAAAAGCAACAGGCAAAAGGGTGCAGAAAACAGTATTAGTTTTTTCATAGGGACAAATGTAAAAAAGCCCACGAAGCTCTTTCGCTTCGCGGGCTTTGGATATGTTTCATAAATGAATAATCGTCGGATTGGGATGGCCTCTTTGCCCGCCATAGCGCGCAGCGCGAAGGCGGGTAAATTGGATTAATGTGGTCAATGGATTAAAATTTTCCCGGAGGCTACCAACTTGCCGTCAGCGGCAAGTTGGTAGATAAAGTTTCCTGCCGGGAGTTGTTGCCGGAGCAATCGGAATTCGGAATGGTCAAAAAATTGATTAAAAATTAATCGGCCTTGGATATCGTACAGCAGAAGGGCATAGGATTTAGCATGGATGCCTTCTACTTTGAAATTGACACTTTCGGTAGCAGGGTTGGGGAACACCTTCACGTCTGCCCCTTTTACATAGACTTCTTTCGTATCGGTAAGAATTATAAAGCTGTCGCAAACGGTGTGATACGTTGTATTACTGAACACCGGAGCGTTGAAATCAAAGTAGATGGCGGCGCTATTGAAGATCGTCGTTTCGCATGGCACGTCCAATTTTTGAGACACGCGAAACTTTACGAAACCTTCACTTGGCACACCGCCACCGGGGAGGAGATTAAGGTTGGAAAGGGTGAACTCCACGATGCCGCCGCCCAAGATGTCAAACTGGTAGGGATGGCTCGCAGCGCCCGGGTACACCGTTGCCGGGTCCAGCACAGCAGAGAGGGTGTCGCGGATAACGACCTGCTGCACTGTGTCGGCGCCAGTGTTCTGAAATTGGATTACAAAGTCCAAATCGGTTTGTGGACTGACGTAATGAGGCACGTCATAGCCTTTAGGATGGCCTCTTTTTAAGTACAAAGGATTAAAATCGGAATCGTTGCTTTCTTGGCAGTCGCTTTCGACAAAAGCATCTGCGTCGTCTTCAGGGAACATCGTATAGAACCCGAGCGATACTTCGCTCGTGCTGGTATCGGTCTGGCAGCCTTCCACTGCAGCGGTTGGGTAGCTGGTGCCTGGGTAGCCGGGGCTTTGTTCGGCGATGATGCGGAAAGTGCCGCCGGTAGCGAGGATTGACCACACTACCTGACTTTGGCCTGCATCCAGATCGAATTTGTAGTCTGGGCTGCCGGGAGGAGTGAGCATCACCACATCTTCGGTGATCACATATCCCAATGGCCCACCCATACCCCCAGTTCCAATATTCTCAAGGATCATTTTGACGGAGTCATTCTCGCAAAAAGCCCTAGCCGCAATAATCGCCCCATCCCAGCCTGTGTTGTTTCCACAAAACTCGTTCGGGCTTATCAGGGCGGTCACACAGTGCGTTTGGCCGGTTTGTGTATCGTCACAATGGAGGAAAGCGGTTATGGTAAAATTGCCACAATCGCCGTTGTTGACCGTGCCAAGATCGAACTGGTAAACATTATTTCCTTGGGGGATAGCCGTAATAGAACTGCCCGTGAGCGTCAGGAAAGGATCGAGCGTAACCGCCACTATGGTATTGAGCGAAGGCACTGTCCCGGAGTTGCAATATCGGATGCTATAAATATTGTCGGCGCAGCGGCGCAACACAGGAGTCATCACGTCCACTTCGTTCCTCGGGCAATCAAACAGGGTACGTGCTGGTACGTTCACATAAACGGTGTCGTAAAAATTCGGCACATAAACGCTCACCACAGAATCACAAGATTTCCAGTAGGGGTTTGGCGGGAAAAGGATCAAGTTGTAGTTGCCGGTATCCACCTCTACTTTCAAATCGCCATTGGCATTGGCAACGGTATAAAGGGTATCGAATGGACTTTCAAGCCTTACCACCCAGTTGCGAAGGCCCGGTTCGTCCAGGTCTTTTTGGCAGTTGGCATTGAAATCACGAAATATATTGGCCTGAATGTAACTGGTAAGTACCGTGCAATTTTCGTCCGCTTTAACCAGATAAGCATAAGATTCCCCAAAGGGGCCTACAAATTGCTCGGTAGAACCGGCGATAACTGCCCCACCCCTCACAGGAACCAAAGCAAAACCAGCATCAGGGCCGCCCCGGCCTACCACCGCTTCGCAAACAACTGTCCCGTTAGCATCAAGCTTGAGCAAAACTACATTGTCAAGGTTATTGGCGCTGCTGCGGTAACCGGTTGCAAAAAAGTGGGCTCCTGAAGAGGCCAATGCATAAAAATTGTCGCTAGGGAACAACTTTTGCCAAATAGGCGTGAGGCTGCCGTTCTCATCAATTTTCAACAAAAAGCCTTGTGCTATCGGACTGTCTGCCTTTGTAATACCGGCAAGCACAAATGAGCCGTCGGAAGTGCGGGTCACCGAACGGGCTTCATCATCCTGCGCATCTCCGAGAACGCCTACCAGGGAATAATCGTTGTTCCAAATCAAGACGCCGTTCGCATTGATGCGCAATGCCAGCGCATCTTTATCGTCTACTGCTGACAGGGTGGCTTTTGATTCTCCAGCAATTACAAAATCGCCATTTGGGATGGCCACTATCGAATGCCCCCTCCGTCGGTACTCCAGTTGGCCGTAGGTATTGAACCATACCAGCGTCCCTTCAGAGTCCGTTTTGAGAGCAAAAACATTTTCTTTTCCACCTGCATAGCTTTGAAAACCCGTTAAAACCAAGCTGCCATCTGGAAGTTCTTTCATTGCACGGGCTTCGTCGTCAAAGCTTCCACCAAAAGTCTTGTCCCACAACTTGTTGCCATAAGCATCGGTCTTCAACAAATAAATATCACGGTCAGCCGAGCCAGTTGCATCTTCGTCCACATAGCCTGCAATGGCATAACCAGTGTCCCGGGTAGCCAAAACAGCAAATGCCTCTGTACTGGACCCCGGACCGTCGGCTTCTATTTGCTTGCTCCACTGTAGCTTGCCATCTACATCTGTTTTTATCAGGAAAATAAAGTTGTTGCTATTATAGTAACCCGCGATAATATAGCCTCCATCAGGGGTAGGCGCGAGACTACGGGCGGCATCCTGTCCGCTGCCGCCATAAATACGTTCCCACCCTTGGCTGTTTGCTTGGGCCGCACACAGCAACATTAAGGTGAGTATATACAGGTACTTTTGCATGATGGATAGGATTACTGGTCGGAGGAAATTTCTTTCGACAGTACAAAAGTGCGGCGTAGGGCTGGGCGTGCTAAAGACAAAAATTCGCATTTGTTGAATTATTTTTGTGATTGTTTTACCTTGTGGCCGTATTGTCACGGGCTTGGAACATGACAGATATTGAAAATATACGAAAATTCATGACGAATACCATAAAATATCTTCATTTTTGTGTCACAGGGCACATCACCCTTCCAGACAAACCTATCGTTTCCATTGGCTATTTTGTTGAACAGATAACTTGAAAAAAATATGCAAAAAAGCGTTTTGACCGAAATCGTCCGCGCTCTTGAAAAGAAAGAAATTCGGGAGTTGAACAAGTGGCTTCAGTCTCCCGCCCACAACCAACGGCAGGATGTGGTCAAGTTGTTCGATTTTTTGGTAAAAAATCTGCCCAATGGCGACGAAGCAGCAGAAAAGGCGAAAGCTTGGAAAGCCGTTTTTCCTTCGCAGCCTTATGATGATGCTTATATGCGGCAAGTGATGTACTTCCTTTTGAAGGCCGTTGAAGAGTATTTGGTATTTGTTGATGTGGCCAACGATCGTGTGCAATATCAACTTGCTTTGTCACACATTTACCGGGAACGAAAATTGGAAAAAGCCTATCGGCAAGCCTATAGAATTGGACGGGAATGCTTGGAAAACCAACCACTGCGCGACAACTACTACCTTTTTAACAAATTTCTTTTTGAAAAAGACTATAGCCAACTCGTCATAAAAAACGCAGCGGCTAACCTTCAAGAAACTTCCGACGCACTAGAAAATTGGTTTTTAGCTGAAAAACTTCATATCGCCTTAGCTATGCTGGCGCACCGCTCGGTCTATAAAACAGCAACCTACGATGAAGGCTTGTTTGAAGAAGTGTTAGCGTTCACTCAAAAAAAGGATCTTTTGGAAACTCCTGCGATCGCGGCACATTACTTTGCCTACATGACTACTACAAATCCTTCCGAAGAGCATTATTTCGATGACTTTGAGAAGATTGTTTTAGAAGGCAATGATAGGTCTTTCAAAAAATCCGAAATGCTCGATTTATACCGCATCGCGCTGAACTATTGTACGTCTAAAGTCAATCAGGGAAATTTAGATTTCAGCCGTCGCGCACTCAATTTTTATCGAAGGGGGGTTGAAAATGGCATATTATTGGAAAATAATGTGCTGGAGAACAATGTGATAACACGTTATACTTTTGGAAATGCAGTCGCTTTTGCTTTGAAGATCGGAGAGTTTGACTGGGCAGAACAGTTTATTGAAAAATTCCAACATTACCTTGAGGAAAAAGAGCGCAACAGCATTGTCAACTTCAACCAGTCAAGGGTGTATTTCGAAAAAGGCGACTATGCACATGCACAACAACTGCTAACACAGTTCGAGTACGACGATATGCTTTTCAATATAATCGCCAAAACCATGTTGCTCAAAATATATTATGAAACCGATGAGTACGACGCTTTTGAGTCTCTTCTAGAAAGTACGCGCACCTACTTACAGCGCAAGGCAGCCCTTGATGCCACCCGCAAAGCCTCCTACAAAAACATGATCAGCCTGATGAAAAAACTCCTGCAACTCAACATTTTTTCCAAAGCGCAAAAGGAGACCTTTCGCGAACTGGTGCAAAAAACCAATCCCCTCGCAGAAAGGGATTGGTTTTTGAAACAACTGGAAAAAAAATAAATCTCTTTCCGCACGCTCACATCTCTGCCCACATCCGAATCAGGTTGCTTTGCTACGCTTTTTTGCACCGAATGCCCACTTCGCGCTCAAAGCGCATGACTACCGAATCTTTCAGGTTCGGGTTCGGCATACAGTAGAAGTTTTCAAGCGTATCGGCATGTTGCTCGCCGATGCCGTCCAAATTGGAGATCAGGTTGTAGTTGCAGTAAAGTGTTTGCAGGTTGGTCAATCCTTCCAAAGGCTTCAAGCTGCTGATCTGGTTCGAGTTACAGTAGAATTCTTTCAAGTCCGGCAGCCCTTCTACCCCTTCGAGGGAAGTGATCTGATTGTTATAGACAAAGAGCGAACGCAGGCTTTTGAACAAAGCTGCCTCCCGGATATGGGTAAGTTTGTGGAATGTCACTACCACCACTTCCGTGTTCGGCAGCCCAACAAGACCCGACATATCTTCCAACTCAAAAGTCATGTTGGGATACGGCGCATTTGGTCCGGCAAAGCGGTGGTTGGCCGAGTTGAAAACGGTCAGCAACATTTCTTCGCTGAGCGGATCGGTGCTGCTGTGTCGCAGGGCCACTTCGTTGAATGCCTGTTTCCAGGCATCGGTGAGACCATCCCACCAGACAGTGGCGAAAGTGATTTGAGCTTCTGTACGGTGGGAAGAAGTAGGAGATTCCATAATTGCGGAAGTAAATTCAATAGCAGGTGTAGGTTTCAACTTAAACAGGAATGAGTTGGGGTCAGCGGATTCCCAGCCTGCCGGGGCTTCGCTGACCCATAGCACTCAGATTGTTGTCAATTGCGCGAAGGGAAAATCCCGTACATGCAGATCACAAAGTTCATTCCCAGATAGGGCTGTTGGATGTTTACTGGCTGACTTGAGCCAGTAGTGCCTGAAGGCTGTTCTGTGACACCAGCGAGTTGGCCATTGGCTCCCCCGGCATAAATATTAGTGCCTGCAAGGATTGCGCCGTTGTTTTCATCGGTGTTTGGCGCAGCACTTGTAGCGGTAAGTGTAGCGGTAACTGGGTGGGTGTGCGCCGCTAAGTTGTTGACAGTTAGCGTCACATTCTGATTCCCTGCAACTTCCCCCAAAATGACATTGGAGAGGCCTGCGCCTTGCCCCACGCCCACTGCAGCACGCCCTTGGAAATTGGGCAGCCCGAACGTAGTTTGGCCATTGCCGCCATATGTAGTGCCGAGCAAGGAAAAAAGAGCGGTGTTTTGGTTTATTGCTATGATTTGCCCGTTGCAGTATGCCCAGTTCTTGGGAGCAAAGTTGCCTGCAAAGAGCATGATGGTTGCCATTGTACCTTCCATATTGATGGATATTTTTTGATGAAAAATTGGATTTGCTTATATGTTTAGTTGCGAGCGGGGAAAACCCCGGCCAGACAAATCACATAGTTCATGCCTAAGTACGGCTGCATGACCGAGAACGGTTGCGTGCTACCTGCGGGACCAACTGATGCGCTAAAGCCGCCATAATTGACCGCTGGCGCAGTACCCGCTGTAGCATAAGTATCTGCCGTTGGAGAAGCCAGAATGTTGCCATTTGCTTGAGTGCCTGAAGCAGCACTGGTGGTGAGATCAATCGCAACAGCGCCTGCAGTGTGTGTATGCGCTGGCATCTCGCCATTCGTCATAGTGGCACTTCCTGTCCCGGCGGTTTGCCCCAAATCATAGTACGAAAGTCCTGGCCCCTGGCCAGCTCCAATTGCTACCCGGCCTTGTAAATTAGGCAGGCCAAAAGTGGCTCTCCCATCGCCACCATAGGTGGTGCCAAGTATGGAAAAGAGGGCCGTGTTCTGTGCAATAGCCATAAGTTGGCCATTGCAGAACGCCCAGTTTCTGGGCGCAAAATTGCCTGCGAACATCATGATGGTTGCTATAGTGCCTTCCATATTGAGAATGATTTTTTTTAAAATGAGTGTTCTTGATAGAAAAAAAGAGCCTGGCTCAGGACTGCGAAGGATAGATGCCTTCCACACAAATGACGTAATTGATCACTTGATACGGCTGGACAATTTGTATGGGCTGATTGCCACCTTGTGGGGCAAGTGTCACGTTCGCGCCAGCCAAGTACGAATTGGCGGCACTGCCAATGGGTGCGTAAAGGTTTTGAGCGGTAGTAGCCAATACTTTGGCGGGGCTGCTGCTTCCATCAGCATTGGAAGAACTGGTGCTAACTTGGGCAGACATGGGGTGCGCGTGGGCAGGCAGTTGGGCCTGGGTCAGGGTAATGCTTTCGCTTCCAGACATTTGTCCTAGATTTACGGTGCTAAGTCCTCCGCCTGTACCAGTACCAACAGGGATGCGCCCGCGCAGATCGGGCAAAGCGAAAGTGGTTTGTCCATCGCCACCGTAAGTGGTGCCAATTAGAGAAAAGAGCGCTTCGTTCTGACTGATGGACTGCAATGAGCCGTCGCAGAACAGCCATCCGCGAGGGGCAAAATTCCCTGCGAAAATCATGATGGTCGCTAATGTACCTTCCATAATATAAATGATTGTTTTAATGGTGAAAAGTGCGCAAGAAACAGGGTTTCAAGGTACTAAAGTAAAAAAATTTCTTATGTTTAGGAGTAGATAAAAAAGGAGGGTGGTCGATCTTCCATCGAGCCACCCTTTTTGTTCTTCCTACCGTAAATATTCTTTTGGTGGTGCAAAGATGATGGCCCTTACCCTGCACGGGCAAGGGCATAAATGCGCATTTTAACAAACCCGTATTCTTGCCTACCCTGCCCCGTAGAAATACCTGTTTTGATTAATTTTCATACGAACTCTTTCAAAGCACCAAGCCAGCTCCCCTATATTTGGAGCGAACAGTATTTTTCACGCTAATTTAATTCTCAACATCATGCCTGAAAGTCCTTACCTCATTCCCTTGCAAACAGCGGTCAACTGGACCACTGCATGGCGCAGCGCCCACACCAATTCTATCAAAGCCTTTAAAATCAACATTGCTGAAGTGAACGACATGTTGAAGGAGGCTGGCACCAATTCAATCCGGCTCTATTTTGGCCTCGACAATGGCGTGGAAAAACTCGCGCTCGTTGCCGTAAATGCCAACGGGCAAGACATCATAAACCCCACCGTGGGCGGGGTGGTGATCAGCGGGACTTATGACTTTTGCGACCCTTGCCCGCCTACTTGCGACCCCAACAGCCCTTTGCTGACTGGCCAAATGCCTTAAACATTCGCATACCGTTCCAAGAATCATGATGCCCTGGCCCAAATTGATCATTGCCACTGCCACTTACTTCATCGCATTACCGGTGGCAGTAGCTTTATTCAAATACCGTCATTTGGGTACGACCATGAGAATCATGGCATTCTATGTCTTTTTGGGCGGAATTATTCAGGTTTCTTCGTCCTACCTGAACGCGCAACGGCAAAACAACCTTTGGCTGCTACACCTATATACCCCGCTTGAGTTTGTCTGCATCATCTGGTTTTACAGCAAGGTCCTCCACGGATTTCTAAAGGGAGCGGTGTTTGTGTGGTTTGGGCTTGGATTTGTGGTGCTATCGGCACTTAATTCGGCATTTCTGCAAGACATCGGAAGCTTCAATACTTATGCGCGTAGCCTCCAAGGCATCTTGGTCATTATGCTATGTCTCAGCTGGTGCTACCGAACCCTTTTCGAAATGAAAATCAAGCGGCTTGAGCAGGACCCGGTGTTCTGGGTGAACACCGGGTTTTTGCTCTATTTTTCGGGCAATGTGCTGCTTTTTGCATTCAGCAATTATATTGTAAACATCAATCGTACTTTGAATTTGTATATTTGGGCCTTCCATGCGCTTTTTAGCATTTTGCTATACTTTTTTATCACGATTGGTTTATGGAAGGCCAGATAGATATTTTCCTGTTTCTCTTTGTGGGTATGCTCACCCTCGCGCTTTTGGCCGGGGCGGTCGTAATTTTTTTCTTTTTCTACCAGAAAAAAATGCTCCAGCAACAACTCCAACTCAGCGAAATAGAAACCGTCCACCGCGAAGAACTCCTGCATAGCAACATCGAGCAGGTGGAATCCGAAAGGCACCGCATCGCGACCGACCTCCACGACGAATTAGGGGGGATTTTTTCCACTTTAAAGTTGAAAATCAACCATTTGGATCAGGTGGAAAACACCAAGCAGCTTTTGGCCGAAAGCCGGGAGATCATTGATGCCGGCATTGCCTCCGTACGCCGCATTTCACACTCCATGACCCCACCTGGCCTCGAAATGTTTGGCCTCGCCGACGCGCTTGCAAGCCTCTGCCAAAAAACGGACAGCCCACAGCTCAAGGTAGATTTTGATTTTTCGCCCGATTTCCCCCGTTTGGAAGGGAAAGTCGAACTCGGTTTGTACCGTATTGCACAAGAATTACTAACCAATGCCATAAGACATGCCGAGGCCTCCAAAATTATCTTACATTTGAGCTGCTCGGAAAAGGAAACACACTTTGTATATTTAGACGACGGGAAGGGTTTCGACCCAGCCATCTTACACGACCGAAAAGGTATGGGGCTGAAAAACATAGAAGCACGTGCCAACTACCTGAACGCTTCGGTAGAATGGCACTCGCAACCGGGCAATGGCTTGAAAACAATTGTCAAAGTGCCCTTCGAGGCTTAATAATCTTTATGAGCGAAAACACTATTCATGTGGCCATCGCAGAAGATCAAAGACTTTTTCGAGAGTGCTTGGTTTCCCTGCTGAATGGTTTTGACCGCATAGCGGTAAATGTAGAAGCGGCCAACGGCAAAGAGCTCCTCGAACAGCTCTATATTGCGTCTCCCACCCCACATGTCGTGCTCCTAGACCTCACTATGCCGGAGATGAACGGGCTGGACACCACCCGCCAACTCAAAAAACTTTTCCCCGAAATGAAAATCATTATCCTCTCTGTTCACAGCGAGGAGCGACACATTGTGCACATGGTTTCGGAGGGGGTCAACGGCTATCTGGTCAAAAACTCCGAACTCTCCGAAGTCGTGCAAGCTGTACAGGCCGTGCATGAAAAAGGATTCTATTTCAACGAATCCGTATTGCGGGCCATCCATTCGGGAATGGCGCACAAACATGAAAAGTCGTACAATCCCAACAGCCCCTTGACAGCCCGCGAAAAGGAAATACTCGAGCTCGTTTGCCAAGAACTTACCACCCCTGAAATTGCAGAGAAACTATTCTTGAGTGTGCGTACTGTGGACGGCCACCGCAACAACCTCCTCGAAAAAACAGGCGCACGGAACACCGCAGGATTGGTCATCTACGCGCTCCGCAACGGCCTCTTCAAGTTCAATTTGTGATAGTTTTTTCAAAGAAACTCGCTTTGCAAGATACCCGACAAATTTTTTTTCAAAAAATACTATTTATTTTTCATGCAAAATAATCAACAAACGCAATATTTATAAAATTAAATAATGATAATTTTTAGCAAAAATTATCATTATTTAATCAATATTTTTAAAAAAAAGTCATTTTATATCTTCAAAACTGGTTTGAAAATTTTCAACAAACCCAAATTTATGTCTTTTGCATGTGGCGCGACTTGTCGCACTTTTGTACTGTCAATAAGAACAAGCGGCGGCGATACAGAAAAAAGCGGCTGGTATTATTGACCACTGGTACTGAAACTTTTCATGAGATTATATACGGGAAATCCGAACGCGGCGCAAACGAGCGCCGCGTTTTTTTTGTGCCTGCCTCAACGGAGACCTCGGAAGTTTTGAAAACCTCCGAGGTCTCCGTTATTCACCGCATCAATTCCTCAATCACTTTCCCTGTTGTCGAATTCGGCTCCATTATGCGCAACATAGCCGCCAGGGTTGGCGCGATGTCGGTAATACTCACGGGCTTGTGGCTCATTCCCGGCTTCACGCGCCAGCCATACCAGAGCAGTGGAACGTGGGTATCGTAAGCATAAGGGGAGCCATGAGTGGTGCCTCCCTTTCCAAAAACTTTATCGTCGGCGTGCCAGGCTGGGTCTAACAGGTATTGGATATCACCAGAGCGACGCGGATGGATGCCCCTGCGCAACTCACTTACAAACGGGTATTCGGGCGGCAAGAGTTCGAGCTCCTGGCGCGTAACCACATCGTACACCCCGGGCAGGCTGCGCACTTGATCGCCAATGACATGCGCTACATCTTCAGGTTTCAAGTCAAAATCAGCAAGCGCGTCCCAGTTGAGCCAAATCTGCTGGTTTTCAATCGCGTGGATAAAATCCCCATTTAGGCCAAACGACGTTGCGAGCGATTTCTCCAACAAATCTTCTAATTTGCTTTCCGCAAAAACACCTGCTGGTATGCGCAGCTGGTTCAAATGAACGGGCGTTTCTGCCCCTCCATGATCGGAGGTAAGAAAGATCAGCACATTGTTTTTGCCAAATTTTTTGTCCAAAAAGTCGAACAAGCGCGTCAGCTCACGATCCATTCTGACGTACATGTCTTCTGTTTCCTGCGCGTGGATGCCAAACTGGTGGGCACAATAGTCCGTTGCCGAATAGCTAAGGCAAAGAAAATCCGGCCACTCGTCTGCGCCCAGTTCCATGCCTTCAATGGTTTTCATGGCAAAATCGGTGACGAGCGTGTTTCCATACGGGGTGTAGCGCAACACTCCATAGTTTCCACTGGCTCGTGCGGCAGCAAAATCATGTGGGAATCCTCCTTTGATGCTAACAAGCGTGGCAGGAAAATCCCAATTGTCAAAACTCTCGGTGGGGGCATGGCCCATTGCCCAGGTTTTATTCAGGAACGTATCAGGCCAGCGACGGGCGTTGTAATCAAGTACCCATCGAGGAAGCCCAAGAGAATCAGGGTAATACGTGGAAGTGATCCAGTTGCCGGAAGCATCGTCAAACCAGTAGCAAGCATTCGGGATATGGCCTGCCGGGAGGATGCCGCCCCGGTCTTTGAGGCAAACGGCGGCTACTTTCGAGCGGAAGTTGTTGCTCAGGCGCAGTTCGTCGGTGATGGTGCTGGAAAGCAGTGCGACGGGCGAATGTTGGCCAGTTCTCGGATCGGTTTTGGCGGTACCGCCCACCAGGCGAACGGCATTGTCGGAGGTACAATAGCGTTTGCTGCGGAACTCGGGGTCCCACCAATCGTTTCCGATGATGCCGTTGAGGGAAGGTGTTGTGCCAGTGTAAATGGCTGCGTGGCCAGGACCTGTGTAAGTCGGCACAAAGTTAAAGTGGGTGGTTTCGCAGGAAAAGCCCCCATCAAGCAAGCGCTTGAATCCGCCAGTGCCGTAGTGGCTCTGATAGCGGTAGAGGTAGTCGTAGCGCATTTGGTCAACAACTATGCCTACAATGATCTTTGGTCTGGATGGAGCGATGTTTTGAGCAATTGCCGCGTTTGATGCAAATAAGAGCAGGAGCGTAAGCGCGTTTATAAATCTCATAGAGAACGTTTTGTGTTAAACAGCATGATGTTTAGGCAATAGAGATGGAGATTTGATCCGCCAAAAAATTCGGTACAAATTCTGGGCAAAGGTGGGGAAAAACAGGCTTAGGAAAAGCCTTCCTAATGTTACCTTTGTGCAACGCACCACAATCTGAAAAAAATGACTGACAACGAACAACTTAGCCCGGAAGAACTAGAAATCCCCTCAACAGAAATCCCAACTCCACCTGCTCCCCCACAACTTGACGTTGACCCCGTGATGATCCGCGCCGAGCGCGTTAAGGCCGAAATTGGTCTGGTCATTGTCGGGCAGGAAGACATGCTTGATCTGCTTTTGGTGGCACTTTTCACCGGCGGCCACGTATTGCTGGAAGGGGTACCTGGAATTGCTAAAACACTGACTGCCAAATTATTGGCTCGAACGCTACACACGGAATTCAGCCGCATCCAGTTCACCCCCGACCTGATGCCTGCCGATGTGGTGGGTACCCCGGTATTCAATATGAAAGCATCGGATTTCAATTTCAAAGCCGGACCGATTTTTTCCAATATTGTCCTGATTGACGAAATCAACCGCGCGCCAGCCAAGACGCAAGCCTCGCTGTTCGAGGTCATGGAAGAGCGGCAAGTGACGGTGGACGGGACTACTTACCCAATGTCAGAGCCGTTTTTTGTAATGGCCACCCAAAACCCCATCGAGCAGGAAGGCACTTACAAACTCCCCGAAGCACAGCTCGACCGTTTTCTTTTTAAAGTCATACTCTCCTATCCTAGTCTAGAGGAAGAGCAATCCATACTTCGCCGTTTCCGAAACGACTTTTCCGGGGTGCTGCGCGAAACGGTAAAGCCCGTCCTCTCACCTGCCGACATCGCTGACTGTCAGCGCATTATCGAACAGGTGTACATACGCGAAGAACTGCTGGACTATATCGCGGCCATTGTGCACAACACCCGCAGCAACACCGACTTGTTCTTGGGCGCCAGCCCGCGCGCCTCACTCTCCTTGATGAAAGCCTCCAAGGCCGTGGCTGCCATGGCCGGGCGCAATTTCGTTACGCCCGACGATATCCGCTATGTATGCTTCCCAGTGCTCAACCACCGGGTGATTCTAACGCCGGAGCGGGAAATGGAGGGGTACACGACGAAAGAGGTGTTGGATGATATTGTGAAAAAGATTGAGGTGCCGCGGTGAGGGCAATAATTTTTCCATACAAACACTGTTTTCCAACCCTTCGTATGGCCCATAATTGGGAATGATTTTGTAGCCTGATTTTTGGTAAAGCCGAATTGCTTCGGGTTGTTTTTGCCCAGTTTCCAGAAGGCAACGGTTGTAGCCCAATTCCTTGGCCCAGGTCTCCAATTCAGACAAAATTGCCCCAGCGATGCCTTGCCCACGGTGTTCTGGACGAACGAACATACGTTTCACTTCCACTGTCTCCTCGGAGTATTCCCTGATGGCGCCACACCCGACAGCTTGGTTTTCTGCAAAAGCGAGCAGGGCGTGCTTTATTTTATCCACTTTATTGAATTGCGCATAAAATGCGTGCTCATCGCCATCGCGTATCGCTAAATCTTGGTCGAGCAAGGCTACGAGTGCGCTAAAATCGGGGTTGCCGGAGCCGATTCGGACGATACTAATTTTTGATTGTAATTTCATATTTCTGTACTGAGAAAAACGTACATCTACCCCTCTAAAAACGCCTTCAAGGATCTGCGGATGAATCCGTTCCAACCTTCCACAAAATTCCCGCTTGCAAAATCTGGGTTGTCCGCTGGGAATGTCTCCAAGCCTGTATGCGTGAGTTGCAGCAGCGTCTTGTCACCTTGAGGTGTTAGCAAGAAGGTCACAAACGATTCGCCTGGATATCCATCGTATCGCCAGCTATAGGTCAATTTTTTGCCCATTTCCACTTCCGTAATTTTGCAAACGTGCATGTATTGTTTCTCTGGAGAGGGGCCGCCAGGGAACCGGAATTCAAAGCCCAGTTCGGGCCGGAATTCCTTCAGGTCAAAGTACCATTGCGCCATTTGATCAGGGTCGGTACTGGCTTTCCAGACTTTTTCGACGGGCGCCTTGAAGGTGTGTTCAACTACAAGAGGCGGCGATGTTGTTTTTGTCATGGCTCAATCTTTTTTGTTTGTAAATTAACGTGAATTTTGGATAGTTCCAACGTAAAACGGGCTTTTTAGCCGCATCGCGGCGACATTTCTGTAGCGTCAGCGTTAAATTTTTTCAGAACGGCGTAGCCGTGGCATTATTTCGACCTAAAAATGTCACGGCTACCCCGTTCCTATCTTCACAAACACCCTATCGGGCTACAGAAATGTCACGGCTGCGCCGTTTTTGTTTATGGCTAAAGGCTTGGGGGTATCCAAAACTCACGTTAAATTAGTAAGATATTGCTCCAGTACAAAGCGTTTTTCTGTCCAAAATTGTTCGTATTGCTTTACCCAAACCGACACCTCTTGCAATTTTTGGGGCTTTCCGCAGAACATTCTGAATACGAATTAGAGCAGGCGATTTTGAAAAAAACAAGGGTTTTTCTCTTAGAAATGGGAGGCAATTTAGCCTTCATCGGCAACCAATACCGGCCACCTATACACTTACGCCCAATTTGTCTGTCGGGTACGAGGGCTTGCTGCCTTCAGCAGAAGATATTCGAGCGCGATTGAAAGGTTTGGAATAAAAATCAATCAGCTTTTGCATGGCGGAGAAATGGTGGCACAATTCCAATACCTTCCTTTTTGACCGTTACCTTCACCCTTCAAAAAATGACTGCCATGCCACGCGCTGCACGCATATCCATATTTCTTTTTGCCTTCCTTTTTAGCGGAATGGCTTTTGCCCAAAACCCTGCCGAGGCCAAACGCAACGGAGAACGAGCCTTTGCCAACCAGCGTTGGCGCGATGCACAGATGTTTCTGGCTCAATATCAGGAAGCCAAGCCCGGCGACTTTGGCGTGCTTACCAAGCTTGGTATCGCGCTTTATCAACTCCGCCGTGGCGAGGAAGCCCGCCGATACCTCGAATATGTGACCGCCAAAGTACCCGGCAGCCAAGACCCCGATCTTTTCTATTACCTCGCCCGCACCCTGCACGGCCTCGCTGAATGGGAAAAAGCCATTGCAGCTTACAAATCTTTTTTACGGGTCAGCAGCGAACGACACTCCCTCCGCGCAAACGCGATTGACAACATCCGCCGATGTGTGGCAGGGATGCAAATCCTTCAAAATGAAGAAGTTGCTTTGGTGGAAAATCTCGGTGACCGCATCAATTCGCCAGGGGACGAATTCGCGCCCATCCCATCTGTCAATCATTCAGACCGGCTTTATTTTGCGGCTGCCCGCCCTGGAAGTATAGGCGGCGAACGCAACGACGAGGGCTACGAAGATATCCAACGCGGCCACTTTTGTAGCGACATGTACGCCGCCCAGATGGCCAACAGCGGCTGGGAAATGCAAGGAGGACTCGGCGGACTGCTCAATACTTCGCGCTTTGAAGTGCCGCTCGGCTTCAAAGCCAATGGTCAAATCCTGTATTTTTTTCGCGGATTCAGCCTGTACAGCGGCGAAATTTTTGCCGACACCGCCGCGCGTAAAGACGAGTATTCAATCAATTCTCCGGCATTCAAAAGCCCTGTGGTAGCAGAGGAAGGCGATTGCAACCCTTTCTTTTTCAATGATTTGACCATTGTTTTTGCTAGTCGCCGGACTGGAGGTTATGGCGGACTTGACCTTTGGTGGACGGTCTGGGCAGACTCAAGTTGGGCTTTGCCTGTCAATCTCGGGCCTGCCGTCAATTCTGCCTACGACGAGGACATGCCCTTCCTTGCCCACGACGGTGCAACGCTCTTTTTCAGCAGCAACCGCACCGATGGCATGGGCGGATTAGATGTTTTCAAAACGGTTTTTGAACCAAAAAAACGAGTGTGGCAAACAACTGTCAATCTTGGCCTGCCCATCAATTCACCCGACGATGATGCTTTTTTCCGGCTCGCCACTGATGGCCGTTCGGCCTTTTTTGCATCTGACCGTTTGGGTGGAATGGGACAACGCGACCTTTACATTGCCTATTTTAAAGAGGGCCAACCAGAGCAAAGCGGCGAAGCACAAGCAGCGGTTTTTGCGCAAGCCGACCCAAATGCCGGAGAGGAGCAAGAAATACGCGAAATCGTGATCCCGACTTTGCCTTACAGTTCAGACAAGGATGTTTTAAGTGGTGACAATCAAAAGATTGTGGACCAAATCGCCGGACTTGCCAGGAACCATCCGCACAGTTCAGTGCTGGTGACGGTGCACACCGATGCAACAGGACTGCCAAAATTTGACCTTTATAATGGCATCAAACGCGCCGAAATCGTGGGCAAAGCACTTGCCGAGCGCGGAGTGCCTGCTTCGAAAATCCTGCTGCGCAGCGTAGGGCCAAATTATCCGATAGCCCGTGCAGTGTTGGATGCTGCGCCCAATCCGGCAGCACCGGGACTGAACCGCCGTATTGACCTGCGGCTTACGGCCACTGAACCATTGGCGCTCAAACTCCGTGTGGAACAGCCCTTCGTTTCGGAAATCATGGATGCGCCCGGGGCCAAGCGGATGGATGAAGCCACTGCCGGGCTTATCTATAAGGTGGAAGCGGCCATCACTCGGCAAATCCTGACCAACGACGCGCTCGCTATGTTTGGCGATTTAATGATTGAAACCCAACCAGGTGCGGGCGAATATCGCTACGCCGCTGGTGTTTTCAAACGACACAGCGAGGCAGCACAATTGCGCAAAGAAGTCCAAAGTCAAGGCTTTGCCGATGCAACGGTGATCGCCTACATCAACGGAATCCGAATCTCAAAGGCCGAGGCAGTAGCACTATTGAAAAAGTATCCTGACCTTGCGGCGTATGTTAGAGGCTGAGAAAATGTGAGCGCGACATAGACGCTACCTCAGCATCAAGCACCTTTCTGTACCTCTCTACATAAATTTTGGGCAATCCACGCATCCACCATCGCATCGAGTTCTTTCGAGAAAGCCTGCGCAACCTCAGATCCATGGGTAGTGTGGCGCCGAGCTCGCGCTTTTTATGCAGAGCAATAGCCCGAAAAATCAATCCCGAAAAAGACAAGGTGGTGGTGGAACTCGGACCGGGTGATGGCGTGATTACACGGTTCATTCTCAATCGTTTAAGCCCGGACGCACGGCTCATCATTTTTGAAATAAACCCTGTTTTTATCGAAAAAATCTGTGCTACCTTCGACGACCCGCGAATGACAATTGTCCATGATACTGCAGAAAACATGGGGCAACATTTTCGGAAAATGGGTATCCAGGAAGTGCACTGTTTTGTGTCGGGCATACCATTCGTCATGCTGCCCGAATCGCTGACGGAACGCATCACGAGAGAATGTCAACGCTGGCTTCGGGAAGGGGGCCGGTTTATCCAGTTCCACTATTCCCCTTTGTTGCTGAGGCTTTACCGCCGTGTTTTTCGCAATATACATGTGGAAGTAGTGGCGTTCAACATCCCCCCGGCCATTGTGATAAGCTGCGAAAAATTAAAGCAATAAGCTCCTTTTTTAATCATTCCAATGCTATGAGATTTTCTTATATCTTGTTGATTTTCACTGGCTTAACCCTTGCTGCTTGCGGCCCCAGCTACCTTTTTGAAGATGAAAAAACCATCTCCAACGGTGAATGGTCCTACCGTGACTCCTTGGATTTTAAGTTTACGGTGACCGATACCACCGCGCTCTATAATATCCTGGTTGACTTTGCTTATGCCGATACCTTTCCATATCAAAATATCTACGTGAAATTCTATACCCGGTTCCCCGATGGGAAACGGCTCAGCAAGCCCCTCTCTTTCGACTTTTTTGACCCCATTGGAAACCCGGCTGGCAAATGTTCCGGTGGAGTATGCAGCGCTCAAATCGCCATTCAGCAAAATGCTTTTTTTCAGAAATCAGGTGAGTACACCATTACTTTGGAGCAGTTTGGTCGCCAGGACCCGCTACCAGGAATGAAAACTATTGGCCTCTCTATCGAAAAAGCAGGGAAGAAGTAATAGTTGGCAGTTTTACGCGCCGGAATGTTGACGAAGGAGGGGCAGCATACAGTGGCAGCTGCAGTAAGCAGTCTCAGTTGTTAGGCTAGTGAGAGCACATCGTAAATAGATCCTAGTTCATACATCATAGTTCATACTTCCCATGTACGCATACCTAAAAGGAGAAATTACCTATCGTTCCCCAGCCTTTATCACCTTGGAAGTCAATGGGATAGGCTTTCAAGTGAACATCCCGCTGAGCACTTACACAGCTTTGCAGGGTCAGGAGCGAACCACGGTGTACACACATCTCATCGTAAAGGAAGACTCGCATACGCTCTACGGTTTTGCCACACAAGTGGAACGAGGAATGTTTGTGCAATTGATAGGCGTTACGGGTGTAGGCGCCACCACAGCCCAACTCATCCTTTCATCCATGACGGTGGACGAGGTGCGGGCTGCCGTCATCGGAGAACAAGCCCATGTGCTGCAAAAAGTAAAGGGAATTGGCGCAAAAACAGCCAAACAGATCATACTAGACCTCAAAAGCAAACTCATCAAAGAGGCTCCTGATGCGCCTTCACTGCTGCCTTCAATGGTGGACAACACCGTACGAGAAGAAGCACTGTCGGCACTTATGTCGCTGGGTTTCAATAGAATAGCGGTGCAAAAAGCGCTAAACGCCGTGATCCGCGACAATCCGAACCTGGCCAAAGTAGAGGATTTGATAAAATTTGCGCTGAAGGCCTTGGCCGTTTAATTTTTCAGGCTGATGTTCCGAAGATCGCGACGCGGTCTGACGACTCAAAGTCGTCTGACCGCTCCAAAAATATCCTTAAGCCAAACGTGAGTTTTGGATAGCAGTAGCCTTTAGTGAGAAAAAAAGCCGCGTAGCGGTGGCATTTATGTAGCCCAATAGGGCGATTTTGATGATAGGAACCGCGTAGCGGTGACATTAAATCGCCGTAAAAATGCCACCGCTACGCGGTTCTAAAAAAATTAAACGCTGACGCTACAAAAATGTCGCCGCGATGCGGCTAAAAATGCCCTTTTAAGCAGTATCTATCCAAGACTCACGTTAAGTCAAGGAAATTACCCCTTCCCACGGATCAATGTTCAATTGTTCAAAATCGAATCATCCGTAGCTGCCTCGCCAAAATTATTGACCAGCAGCAACACCACACGGCGGTTCCATTTTCGGTTTTCGGGGGAATCCGTTTTGTCGTCGCCTTCATCTTTGTTTGCCAGTACCGGGTTGCCCTCCCCAAAAACTTCCATCAGCATTCGATCCACGCGGATTCCTTTGTAAGCCAAATAGTTGCGGGCTGAACGGGAGCGGTTGGCAGAGAGCCGCAGGTTGGCGTCTCTGCTCCCTATGCCATCGGTAAAGCCATGGATTTTGAGTTTTAGCGCGGGATTGTCGCGCAATTGCTCATAAAAACGGTTGAGCACTGCTTTCGCATCGGGCGTGAGGCTATAGCGGCCAAACTCAAAATAGATCGTGTTGGTCGTTTCCTGGCGTTGAGGGTCATTCACATACACCGTGCCGTTGCGGAAGTATGGACAACCTGCGCCACAAAGCACACGCTGTTCCTCCAGGTCAATGATAAGCGCATAAGGAAAGCCTTTGGCAGCCACTTCTTTGCGGACTACTTCGGCCTCGTCGCGGGTTTTGTATGCCCCGGCGAAGTACCGGTAAAGGCCAAGTTGATCGGTCGTTTCCACATAATTTTCAATACCGCGCTCTTTGAAAAAAGAGGGCTTCATGCGCTCCCCATAGGCGGCTATTTGCACACGAAAATCTTGTGCAAGCAGTTGATTTTCAAAAATAAAAAAAGCCGTGAGGAAAATTATAATAGCGGAAAATCGAGTCATGGGTAGATTTTTTGCGGTGAAAAACGCTGCAAAAATAGCGCAGATTCAACGCCCAGACACAATTCAATATTTGGGCACTTAAAAACGCCCCGTCAGGACGGAATTAGGCTGAAATGGTCACCCAAAGAGTTATTTGACAGGATTTTACAACCACCTCACCAGCCCAAAATCCTGCCGATGCGGAAGCAACTTGTGCTTCGGATAAAGCCGGAAACCATATTCGAACACACCCGCAGTGGGCGGCACGAAGGAGCAGAAAAAAACAACTTCAGTCCCCTTACCTTTTTTTAAATCCAATTCCTGCTTTAAAAGAAATTCAAGTTCTGTCTCCGACAGGCGTTTGTAAAATACCACCTCTAACCCAACGTCCTCTGGATTCAAATCCTGGAGATTCAGCGTAGCGGTTGCCTCAAATTTTTCGCCCAAGGGCAAAGAGCGGTTAAAGGTATCAGGTGCCTGTAAATCAATCAGTTCGATGGCTGACCAACTGCGGCGTACGCGTATTTTCCAATCGGCCAATTCGCGGGCAAGCGCGTATTTGTTTTGCTTGAGCTGTTCGCTGCGTTTGGCGAGTTTGGAATAGAAACGGGTTTGGTAGTCTTGCAGCATCCGTCCCATCACAAACTCCGGCGCGATTTCGGCGATGGTTTTTTTAATGTGGCTCACCCAGCGCTTTGAAACCCGGTTTTTATCCTGCTCGTAATAGCGCGGCACGATGTCGTTTTCAAGCATGTTGTAGATCGTCTCTGCGTCCAGCTCGTTTTGCAGCGCGGGTTGGTCGGGATAGGTATCTTTTTCTGGCAAGGCCCAGCCTGCGCCAGGGCGATAGCCTTCACACCACCAGCCGTCAAGCACGGAAAAATTCATAACCCCATTCATCACGGCTTTCATGCCTGAGGTGCCTGAGGCTTCTTTGGGTCGCGTGGGGTTGTTGAGCCATACATCCACCCCTTGCACGAGCAGTTTCGCCATTTCCATGCTGTAGTTTTCGAGGAAGATGACCTTGCCCTTAAAATCAGGGTTTTTGGTAACGTTGTACACCAATCGAATAAACTCCTGACCACCTTTGTCAGCAGGGTGCGCTTTGCCGGCAAACAGGAAAATAACGGGGCGATCCGGGTTGTTCACGATCTCCGCAAGACGTTTTTCATTGCTGAAAAGCAGTGTGGCGCGTTTGTAGGTGGCAAAACGGCGGGCAAAACCAAACACTAGCGCGTCGTCCTTGATGGCGTTCACAATTTCAAAGGTGCTGCGCGGGTTTTCGCCTCGACGCATCAGGTCCTCCGTCAAGGATTTGCGAACCCAATCGAGGAGCCTTTTTTTCAAGAGACGTCGAATATCCATGATTTCCCCATCAGGCACATCGTGGATTTTTTGCCAAAATTTCTTGTCTGTCTGGTTTTGCAAAATCTCCTTCCCCAACTTTTTCTCGTAAAAATCCAGCCACTCGCGCGCTACCCAAGTCGGGAAATGCACCGAATTGGTGACGTATCCAACATTGCTTTCCGCAAAATTGTAGTCGGGGTTAAGTTCCGCAAACATCCGCTGGCTCACTTCGCCATGCAACTTGCTCACCCCGTTTATTTCCTGACTGGTGCGGATGGCAAGATGGCTCACGTTGAAAAGTTCGAGCGGGTCTTGCGCGTTCAACCTGCCAAGACCGATGAGGGTTTCCCAAGGGAGGTCGAGGGCGTAGGTGTACTCGAAAAGATAGTCGCGCAGGAGCGCCTCAGAGAATGTATCGTGACCCGCCGGCACGGGTGTGTGCGTGGTAAAAAGTTGGGTAGAGCGCACCACTTCAAGCGCTTCTTCAAAACTTAAGCCATTGTCTTTCATGTAATTGCGCAACCGTTCTAAGCCAAGGAACGCCGCGTGGCCCTCGTTCAAGTGATAGAGGTCAGGGTTGATTCCAATGGCTTTCAACGCACGAAGTCCGCCTATGCCAAGCAGTATTTCCTGGCGGAGTCGGTTCTCGTTGTCGCCGCCGTAGAGCTGGTGCGTGATGTTCCGGTCTTCCCAGATATTGTCGTCAATATCGGTATCGAGGAGGTAGAGCGGCATACGGCCTACGGGCAGTTGCCACACCTTTGCCCATACGGTCCGACCGCTGAGGTTGACGTGAATTTTGATCCACTCACCACGCACATCGCGCACGGGCTGGAGCGGGAGCTGGGTGAATTTGACCGGATCGTAATGGTGCAATTGCTCCCCACTGTTGGAAATGCCCTGCTGGAAATAGCCATAACGGTATAGCAGCCCTACGGCCACGAAGTTGGCGTTCCGGTCGCTGATTTCTTTAAGGTAGTCGCCAGCCAATACACCAAGGCCGCCAGAGTATAGGCGAAGGCTTTGGTGAATGCCGTATTCCATGCAGAAGTAGCCTATTTGCGCACCTGATTTGGCTGGCGCTTTGTCCATGTATTCGCGGAAAGATTTATGGACGCGCTTCATCTGCGCAACGAAATCTTTGTCCACTAAAAGTTCATTTGCGCGCTCGATGCTGAGGTCTTCAAGCAAGGCTACCGGGTTATATTGGTGTGCCACAAATTGTTGTGGGTCAATGCTTTGGAAAAGTTCGGTGGCTTCGTGATTCCAGCACCACCAGATATTTTGAGAGAGCTCGGCAAGTGGCGCGAGGCCCTCCGGGAGTTTTGGCTCGATGAAAATGCGCTTGAGTTTTGCGCCACTTTGGGTCAGGTTGCCCACCATGTGTGAGAGATGTGAGAGAGTGAGAGGTGTGAGAGTCCCCGCCTGTGCTAAAGTTTCCGCCCCGGTCGAGACTTCAGCGGATAAAGCGGCGGTGAGGCGCGCAAAGGTAAGGCATTGGGCAGACTTGGTGTGATTTGGACACGAGGGGAAGATTTGAAATCAGCGTTTAGTTTCTTACTTTTGCCACAAATACAGGATTATGTCTATTGCAGCCCTTGCCACCCAGCCCCTCACATACACCATTGAGGAATACCTCGAAATGGAAGAGCGGTCGCATATTAAACACCATTTTGTCAGAGGTCAACTTATCAATATGCCCGGAGGAACACTGAAGCACAACACCATTTCGAGCAATATCATAACATCTATCAACCTTGCGCTCCGCCAACAGTCGCTCCCATTTTTGGTGAGCAACAGCGACACAAAAATCTGGGTGCCGGTCATCGAATCGTTTTACTACCCCGACGCAGTTGTCATTTACGAGGTGCCAGAATATTACCAAGGGCGCAAAGACGTAATTCTGAACCCATTATTAATCGTAGAAGTAGCCTCTCCCAGCACAGAGGCGCACGATCGGGGCAGCAAATTTATGGACTACGCCACCTTGCCCACCCTCAAGGAATTCCTCATTGTACACCAAGAACACCACGTTGCCCATCTCTCCAGCCGCGTGGATTCCGACCTCTGGCAGATAAGCTCAAAGGAAGGGACGGACAAGGAAATCCACCTGAAATCCATCGGCTGCACCATCACCATGAGCGACATCTATTTCAAAACAGCAGGCTTGTAAAGATCATTCGCGCAATCTGAACACCATCAACATGTTCACTTTTACCGCTCGGTCTTTGTACCTGCCGGGCGACCAATTTGGCATATCCCGAACGGCCTCCAGACATCGTTGGCCTGTAACAGCAGGCACCCATTCGGGAAACGGATGGGCGGGTTCTACTGCCTCAATTTTGCCGTCCTTTTGTACAGAAAACTTGACAAACAGCGTGTTGTGCGTCACTTCTTCTGGTTTTGAAAGCAAGTCACCCACCATATTTTGAAAATAATCTTCTTGAGTAATCGCTCCACCGGGAAATTCCGGGCTAATATCCGTGACCAGAAAAGCCGACTCCCCCATGTCATCCACAAAAGGTGTTAAGTCAATTTTGTGGTATTCCAGCTGCTTGTTCAACCCGAGAAAAGTATCCAACTGTATCCAGCCCTTGTATTCCAATTCACGAATTTGCTCCGTTTTTTCGGGGCCGGATTTCATGTTATGGAAATCGCGTGCTGCCATCAACTGCCAAACTTCTTGGGCATTGGCGAGCGAAGGACACAAAAGGAAAAACACTGAAATGACGCGATAAAGAAGACTTTGCATTGGAAATAAGTTTTAGAATTAGGGTAAAAAACGCACTGCGACAAATCTTGTTTTACAGGTTTCAAAACCTGCTCGCCCACATTCCCGCCCGTGCTGCGCTTACTTTTCCAAGTAGTTTCAAACCCTTGAAAGTCAAGGATTTTCCAGCCAAACGCGCCTTGTACAAATGTACTGAATTCACCGTCCAGCGCACTGCAAAATCATAGTATCGGCGTGGGTAAGTCCGCGGAAAATCCAAATCTCGATCTGTGCGCTGCTCCCAGGGCAACTCCGATCCCGAGTACTCGGGACTGCTCGCCTCAACCTCCTCGTACAACCCCGTGCCTTTGATCGGATAAGCTACCCTGATGGTAAAAAGGTCGGGGTTCGCAGCTTTCAAATGTTGCACCGTTTCGCGGATATCGGCCTCCGTTTCACCCGGGCAACCGAGCATGATAAAAGTGCCCGCTTAGATGCCAATTTGCCGCGCTCAGGCTCTCCGCGCTGTGGCTGTGCGCTTTTTTCCAGGCATCCAGATAAAGTTGAAGATTGATTTTCAAGCGATTGGGGAATGGGAGTGTGTCTAAATCACGGATTTTCTCCCGCGGGGCGGTTTTGAAAACAGAGCCGTCCGATTGCAAAAAAGCAATCCCGGGAATGTGGGCGAAGTCCGCTCCCCCCCTTATGGGGGGGCTGGGGGGGGCGGCAGGACAGACGCATGAAGGCCAGAACTGACCTCGGAGAGTAGGTCGTCCAAAGGGCGAAAAAACCTAATCAATTTTTCATTTTCTTTTTCCTTTTAACAAGTTGGTTATCAGGCAGATGTTCTTTTTTCCAATGAGCCAAATTTGCCATGGAAATGGTTTCCAAAGCAATAGCTGTGTCGCTTTGTGTCTTTCCTGGGAAGCAATTCCCATTTGTCATTAATGCCATTGTCAATGCGCGAGACGTCACTCCATTCATGGGGTTCGTTGGCGCATTTGACTTGT
>Ga0163148_10000419_pt1 | contig 57440 bp, 50 predicted proteins | sample OliLakLV19MP7P2_FD_148606 | JGI IMG/M metagenome (GOLD analysis project Ga0163148, IMG submission 148606) | Freshwater microbial mat bacterial communities from Lake Vanda, McMurdo Dry Valleys, Antarctica- Oligotrophic Lake LV.19.MP7.P2 | ecosystem: Environmental > Aquatic > Freshwater > Lake >... | reverse complement strand
ACATAGGTCCCGCCATAGTTCGAAGAACGACGGCGGAGAGGGACAACAAGTAACTGGTCAAAAACTGACTGCCCCGACCAGGGGCTGACAAGAAAGATCTGAAAGTTAAAAAAGGCGTAAACATCTAAAATAATCACCAAATTAGGTTAATTCGTTAAAGCATGCTGACCAGTTACCAGACATAATTAAACACTACCTTAATTTTGATCTAGCGAATGCCTCCACGGTATTCGCAATTAACATCGCCACGGTCATCGGCCCAACGCCACCCGGCACTGGTGTAATCGCCGAGCAGTGCGGCGCAACGGATTCAAAATCAACATCACCAGTGAGCGATCCATCAGGCAAACGATTTATCCCCACATCGATCACCACCGCATCCTGCTTTATCCAATCACCCTTAACAAGTTTCGGCACCCCAACTGCCGCCACAACGATATCCGCCGTACGCACCAGGTGCGACAGGTGCGGACTCTTTGAGTGCGCCATAATAACTGTGGCACTACGCTCCAACAACATCATCGAGACAGGCTTTCCTACCAAAATTGAACGCCCAATTACAACTGCGGTTTTGCCAGCAAGAGATGCGCGCGGCGGCAGTGTTGTTCCCGCCTCCACCTGCTGATCAAACTCTGGGGCAAACGCCCAATCGATCAGATGCATTGCGCCTTGCGGCGTGCATGGAACAAGGTGTGCGCGGCCTTGCAACAGTAGCCCCTGATTTATTGGATGTAGACCGTCGGCATCTTTGGCAGGATCAATTGCGGCAATTAGTGGGGCGGAATCGATATGTGCTGGTAGCGGGAGCTGCAACAGTATGCCATCGATGCGCGGGTCGAGATTAAATTCCGTGATAGCTGCTAACACCTGGTCGGAAGAGGCGCTAGACTCAAGAGTTCTGTTGAAGGTTGCCAAGCCACATTTGTGGGCCGCCTTCTCCTTGCTAGCCACATAGGCTTTAGACGCGGGATTTTCACCAACTAAGATCACCCCCAAGCCGGGGTGGCGACCTTCATGGCGATCGATGGTTTGAGAATTGAGGGTTTGAGAATTGAGGGTTTGAGAATTGAGGGTTTGAGAATTGAGGGTTTGAGAATTGAGGGTTCCAGAATTTAAAATGGCGGTTACCCGGGCAGTTGCGGCACGGTGTGCACACTGCGCCAATCGAGTTCCGGATAGGATCCGCGCTTCCGTTACACGTTCTTGAACAGCCACCATCATAAGAGCCAGTACACTCCAACCAGACTTTTCGGTGGGACTTTACTACGACTTTCAATTGAATGTATACAACGCGAGTCTAAACCAAACGACGATGGAGCTCAAATGAAGATCGGTGTGCCACGCGAACGCAAGACCCTTGAAAAAAGAGTAGCTTTAACACCAGACGGCGCACACGAGCTAACCAGGCGCAAGCATGTCGTATTGATTGAGAAGGGTGCAGGCCTAGGCTCGCACTTTAGTGATGAACAATACCGTAGTGTAGGATGTCAGATCGTTGAGGGGCTAAAAGAGGTATGGAGCGGTGCTGATATTGTGGTCAAGGTCAAGGAGCCGCATGAAAGTGAGTATGAGTTTTTCCGTCCTGGCTTAGTTTTATTTGATTATCTGCATCTCGCCAGCCTTCCGGAGGTCGCAAAGTCGCTCTTAAAAGGTGGTGTTACCGGTATCGCTTATGAACTTGTCCAGAAAAGTGACGGGCGGCTACCACTACTAGAACCGATGAGTGAGGTCGCAGGAAAGCTATCGGTTCTCAATGGTGCCTTCTACCTACTACAGCAAAATGGCGGTCGTGGGGTATTGCTCGGGGGTGTTCTTGGAGTTCCGCCAGCTAAAGTTGTAATCGTCGGTGCTGGCATCTCCGGGCGCTGCGCGTGTGACATAGCACTTGGAATGGGCGCAGAGGTTTCAGTGCTGGATGTCGATTATAACAAGCTCGACAGAATTAAGTTCCAGTTCGGTGGACGTGCCCGCACTATATATTCTACCAAAGCTAGTTTGGCTCGCGAAGTTGCGGCGTGCGATCTATTAATCGGCGCAGTTTTAATTCCAGGTGCTGCAGCGCCGAAGATTATCTCGCGTGAGATGATCGGTTCGATGAAGCGTGGATCGGTTTTTGTAGATATCAGTATCGATCAGGGTGGCTGCGCAGAGACTATCAAACCGACCAACCTCGATAACCCAGTGTACGAGGAGAGTGGCGTAATTCATTACGGAGTCTGCAACATGCCAGCTCAAGTACCGTGCACCTCAACCATGGCACTAACTGCGGCGACCCTGCCGTATCTGATCAGATTAACCGAGATGGGTCCAGAACAGGCATTGCGGAGTGACCGTGAACTGCGCGTGGCGTTAAATACCTACAAGGGGAAACTGACCAACCGGGCGGTTGGCGAGGCGATTGGCATGGATTCGATTAGTTTGGATGAGGCGCTGAAGTAAGAGATTGCGGCAGTAGGCTTGAAATTAGTGTAATTGCCCATTATCCCCGGGGGGATTTTTCACAAAGAGAACAGCGAGTCCAGCGAGAAATTACCCCTCGCCGTACTCTTTGTGGACATAAATTAGCAAATTAGCAACAGTCCGCCTCAACCCGGACTTAATTAGTGGTTACCCCCGATCTTACTCTGCGTGCATTCCTCTGCGCTTAAAAGTGCCTTAACTCGCCGCCGCCGCCAATGCCTTTTTACTACGTCGGGATGTCCGACTTCCGGTTGTGCTGCTATCAGAATCTGGCGCCTCGTCATCTTCTGAATCCGAGCTAACCTCCAAACGCTCCGACGCCGTCTTCACGCGGCGCACATGTACCGGCGAGTTAATCAGCAGCGTCGTACAGTCACTCTCACGCTGATACTGGATATCAAGCTCGCGATCTTCGATCACGAAGTACTTCTCGATCACCGCAACCATCTCGCGTTTAAATTTGGCCATCTCGTTATTCGATAACCCAGTTCGATCCTGCACCAAAACAAAGTGCAGGCGACTCTTGGCCGCTGACTTACTGCCACGATCGGCTCCTAGAAGGGAACCGCCCTTAGTTAGAAAAGATTTCAACGCCGCAAACACGCTGACCTCCCTACAAAATAATCATCAAACGACCAAATAACGCGAATAATAACGAGAACTACGCCACACCAAGTCTACGACTTATACGACCCCATAACGACTCACTTGAGAGATATGGGTTAAGGACCGCTTCGCCACACAGCCGTGCCGCGATTCGATTAAACGCTGGGCCAGCCTTCGACTTCTGATTGTATACCACCGGTTCACCACAGTTGGCAGCAACAATAATATTCTCGTCACGCTCAACTACTCCGATCAGCTCAATACCTAAGATCTCCTGGACGTCTGGAACGCTTAACATGTCGCCACGGGCTACCATATTCAGATCAAGCCGATTCAAAATCAATCGTGGTTCTAGGCCCTTAGCAGATAGTAGCCCCACAACTCGATCAGCATCTCGAATCGCTGGAACCTCAGGAGTTGTAACGATCAGGGCACTGTCAGCACCGGCACAGGCATTCTTGAAACCCTGCTCAATGCCCGCAGGAGAATCCACTAGTATGAAATGATACTCACGTCGGAACGGCTCAAGAGCAGCACGCACTTCGTCTTCGGATACAACGTCCTTATCATCGGTCTGAGATGCGGGCAAAAGATATAGATTGTTTGATTTCTTGGACTTAATAACCGCCTGGGCTGGCTTACAGACCCCCTTCGCAACATCAACAAGATTGAAGACGATGCGATTCTCCAAACCTAAGATCACATCTAGATTACGCAGTCCGATATCGGCATCAACCACCAATACGCGCTTGCCGCGCATCGCCAGTGCGGCACCGAGGCTCGCCGTGGTAGTTGTCTTACCCACTCCGCCCTTACCTGAGGTAACTACGATTACTTCAGCCCCACTCTCTGCGCCCTTCTGCTTACCGTTATTCGCACTCATCTCTCACTCCAGACGTACAGATAAATTATTTATTTCTTGACTACCTTCTAACCATCGCCGTTCGCGCCTGATACGGCTCAACAACGATCATTGCACCATCTACTCTGGCGATCTCAGCAACGGGTTCTGACGATGAAGAAGAGCTCCGCTCTTGGCTGTTACGCGAGCTCCCCGGAGCTACACTCGATCCACGCGAGATAGTAGAACCGATCCGCAACTGGGTTGGTTGAAGATTTAGGGCAAAAATAAAGCGTCCGCCGCCTGTTTCATCATAGGCCCCAGCGTGCGCAACCCCGCGCAGCGTCCCCAATACAACGATATCGCCCCCCGCAACTACCTCAGCTCCAGAATTAATATCACCACAGATAACAACTGAATGTTCAGATTCAATCTTCTGTCCAGAACGCAGCGTCGTATAGAGAATACGCGCATCCGGGTCGTCCCACATCGCTTGGGAAGGATCAAATCCGCGTCCAGTAGGAGCGCGCGTTTGCTGATGTGCGCCAGCTGCCGCATCTTCGGTCGGAAGATACTCTAGGCCACCGAATAACGACGCCCCGCGAGCTCTCGAACTTAAGCCCTGGGTCCCGACGCCATCTCCCCGTGAAGCCTGCCCCCGTGAACTTGAGCTACGTTGAATAATCGGCCCGTGCTCAATTCCATCCGCCAAGGTTTTAACATCAGTCCCCTTGGCTCGCTCACTAACAGCGCCCGTTTCTCGTAATCGGGAGGAGCTTACTGAGATTCCAAACTCGTCCTCCAGGACACACCCCAGCGAATCAACTATCGCTCCCTCTGGCTGCTGCCCGATCCATTCCAGGGCAACCTCATTTCCGGTCAAGAAGCTGCGTCGCGAACGCATGAATTCGCGTAGAACCGCGCGCAATTGCAATCCGTCGACCCGTCCATCAATACGCAGTACCAAGCCATCGCCGGTTCCGCGCGCCGTTATCACTCCGCCGCTACTCCCAGTACCTGAAAGTTCAGTGCTTGAAAGTTCAGTGCTTGAAAGTCCAGTAGGCAAGGCAACGGACGCGCCATCCTCGCCACTAGAGTCTTTTCCAAATGGCACTTCGTCTCCGTGATTACCGTCCATATTCCTGTGGGCCTAAAAATCTGTAGGGGGTGAGTCTAGTCGATCGATGTATTTCGAAAGTTACTTTAACGGAGTTATAGCAAAGGGTCTTCAGAACCGTCAATCAATAATATTGCGGAGATAGAAACTAAATATAGCGTGTGGCGGAGTGGCTGGCTGGCACATAAGCCAAAAGTAGATGATAGTTCTAGTTCATAATAGTTTTCACCGACTACTTACCTGCTATGTTACGGAGTGCGATTGTGATTGCTTTCAAGATATCCTTCAAATTTCATTCCCAATGTATTGCGGCGCTGATCGCAGTGCTTTCTATATCTGCCTTTAGGTTAGCGCCCTGCCTGGCCGAGCCTGAAACCGACGCCGCTTCCTCAGTAGCTTCTTCAGTAGCTTCTTCAGTAGCTTCTTCAGTAGCTTCTTCAGTAGCTTCTTCAGTAGCTTCTTCAGTAGCTTCCGAACAGGTTACAGCTCCTGAGGCCCCAAATCCTGATCCCCCAAGCTACGTCGATGAGCAACAGGGAGAGATAGCAGCCGCCGTGGTTGATGCGAGCGAGCCAGAGATCGTTAGCGCATTGCACATCGGACTAGCACGCGGACTATCTGGACGATTGGCTTTTAGCGTCGAGGTTGACGGGCAGTGGCGCATAATGGTGCTAGATCTGGATGCGCGAAAGATTCGCCGACTAGTTGATGGGCCCGGTAGCAACTGGTTCCCAAGCTGGTCGCCAGATGGTAAGCAGATCGCGTTTGTGTCCGATCGTGACGGTAGTCGTGAGATCTACAGCGCTGATTGGATGGGTGGAAATCAGACTCGCCTAACTAAAGGCAAGGGCGCGGCAGATAGTCCAGCCTGGTCCAAAGACGGCGGCAAGATTTTATTTGCTGCAAATACGGCAGGCGGCGCCAAGAGAGTTGCTGGCTCGGATGACGACTCAAATATATTTGAGATCGAAGTTGCTTCAGGAAAAGTTACTCAGCTAACCAACCTTAAGGGTCGAAATACAGTTCCACACTGGGGGCCAACCCCGAACATTATCACCTACAGCACCAATCGCTTCTGGCCCGGTTGGGATGTATGCAATTGGGACACCGTTAAAAAAGATGAGATCTGCATTTTAAGTGGCGCGCGTAGCCACTGTCGTGCGGCCTGGTCCCCGGACGGAAACCAACTTGCGTATTCCGAAAGCTCACTTGATCCGCGCGAAATTGATATCGCCATATTCGATCCAAAGTCGCGAAAACGCGGACTAATGACCTCAATTAAGGGTAGGGAGTATGATGCCGTGTACTCACCAGATGGCAGCTTAATCGCATTCACAGCTGACGAGACCAGCAGTGATATTTTCAATCTTTTTTATGTCGGGACCGATAAAAAAACCGTCAATTTACTGCGCTCACCGTACTCAATACGCTACCCCAGCTGGAGCGCTGCAAAGACTATCGATCTTGAATCTCAGCGCATCTTGGAACAGGAGGCCCTTGCAGCAGCGGCCGCACAGGAGCCACCAACTTCATTGCCAGAGGGCGCTCCGCCCGAGGGCTCAGAGCTTCTGGGTAGCCTAAAGCAGGAGTGAGCATCTGCGTGCACACCACGGGATCCCGCCGTGCATTCGGGCTGGGAGTTTTAGTTAGCACCTTTTTGGCTCTAACTGGTTGTAGTCCGTTTTACGTAATGCGTGCGGCTTACGAGCAATCCAAGATCTTATGCTCTGAGCAGAAGATAGCGAAGGTTCTTGATAATCCGAGCACACCTGACGATCTTCACTCAAAGCTCACCCGTGTTCTTGAGGCCCGTGAGTTTGCTGCATCGCAAATTCATCTAACGCCAGGCGACTCCTATACTTCGTACGCCGTAATCGATCGGGATGTCTTAACCTGGATCGTGATGGGAGCTCGCCCTGATTCCTTCAACTTTGCTACCTGGTGGTTCCCGATCGTTGGGTCGGTACCGTATAAGGGGTTCTTTGAGCGTGAGGATGCAATCGCTGAGGGTAAGTCACTAGAAGATCAGGGATATGAGGTTTGGATACGCGGCAGCAGCGCCTTTAGCACCCTCGGTTGGTTTGACGATCCGGTCTTATCTACCATGTTACAGCGCGGTGAAGTTGAGCTCGTCAACACAATCATCCATGAATCTGTTCACGCAACGATCTGGATCCCCGGTCGCGTTGACTTTAATGAAAGTCTGGCTAATTTTGTTGGTACTGAGGGTGCAGTGCAGTTCTATCAGCACCGTTTGTTAGAGTGCGCTGCCGAGGATGATCAGTGTAGAGATCAGAATAAGAAGCTCTTGGAGAGTGCTATACTCTCTAAGGAACGTGAGTATGCTGTCGCCGCTGTAATTGTAGAGCTTTATCAGGCGTTAGATAAACTATACCGGTCCGCAAAGACTAGTGCGGAAAAGATCTCTCAACGCCAACAGATCTTTGATGATCACGTCGCTCCGCTGCGCAAGGACTACCCAGATCTGATGATTCTAAAGTCTCCGAATAACGCCGAGATCTTACAACTCAAGCTTTACCTGACCGGATTAACGGAGTTCTCGCAGTTATTTGAACGTCAAGGAAATTCATGGCCAGAGTTTTTTTCGGCGATGCAGGCCGTGCGGGAAAAAGTTGAGCAGGATGGAGATATTAATCCGTTTGAAGAGCTTGCGGGTTAGTCGCGGGCAAAATTGCAGATTACCAAACAGACCCCCTAAAGAAAGATTTAATCTCCGCATCAGGGGAGACAAGCTGCGCTTCGAGGTGCTGAGCCGTTGCAACTATTACCCTGTCGGCCGGATCTTTATGATCCCATTTGAGATCAAGACTTGCTAACCAAATCTTTAACGAAACATCATGAATTACTACGCGCTCTAATGTCTCGACTGTTTCGAAAAAGGTTGCGATCGGCTTACCAAGATCGATTAGCTTGCGTTTAGTCTTGATCCCGATCTCCCAGAACGAGATCGAGCTGATAATGATCGTCTCTGTGCCCTCTAAGGCGCGAACTGCTTTCTTACTCAGCTTCTGTGGCGCGAGTGTCCACCAGAGCAGTGTACTGGTATCAAGCACTACAGATCTGGCCATTCATCCTCGGTACTTGCAAGAACAGCTTTGTCGGGAATAGAGGTCGCCTCTCGCCAAGACTTAAATGCCTCTTCGACACTCTGCTTAACTCGATAGGGGACAATTTTAAGGACTGGGCGGTTAAAATCGGTCACAATCAATGCTTCGCCCGATTCCTCGACTGCGTCGAAGTATTCGAACATTTTGGCTTTTAGTACACTTTTTGAGACTTTTTTCATCAGTGTAGTATGACTGTAGTTATGACTATGGTCAATATGGGATAGTGCCAGGGGTCAGAGTGAATACTCTAAGATAGTGAGATACTTCAACTTATTTTTGACCACTAAGGACTCAAAGGACACAAGGAAAAGCTCGGAAAAGCCCTGATTTATAGAGTTTTTCTCTGAGTCCTTTGAGTCTTCGTAGTGAAAACATTCTTACGCCCTGCGATAGTGCTATTGGGGAACTAACCGGGGTTAGCTGCCCATCAATTGCCGTGATTTTGAAATTACGCAATAACATTAGCTCTGAGTGCCATTATCCATTTTGCCCTTATATATCGAATCACCCAAACCATGAACTTCGCCGATAAATTTAACAGCGCCGCTATCTCCTGCAAAAACTGTCTGTGTGCCGGTTTAGATCCTGAACTGGACACCTTCCCACAATTTATCAGAGACCACGCAACGCAGAGCGCTACCAGCGCAAGCGAGTATAGTTATCATGCTCTATCTGCATTCTATGACATCGCCCTCAATGCACTTGCTGGAAAAGTACCAGCGATTAAGCCCAATCTGGCGTTCTTCGAACAGTACGGCCTCGGTGGAATGCGTGCGTTTGCGCAGGTAATTGTTCAGGCTAGGCAGCATGGACTCCTGGTTATTGCCGATGCGAAGCGCGGCGATATCGGATCCACAGCACAGGCCTACGCTCGCACATTCCTTGGAAGCTCGGACTTCAGTTCGGACGCGCTAACTGTAAACCCGTTTCTGGGATTTGATACCCTGGAGCCGTTCTTAGCTGAGTGTCAGAGAAACGATCGCGGTCTGTTTGTATTAGTTCGCACCTCAAATCCAGGCTCGGCGGCGTTGCAATCGCTGCGCTCAGCACATGGACACTCCGCTAGCGAAGTGATCGCCGATTGGATCGCTACACGCGGCCAGGAGCTACTCGGCCATTGCGGGGTTTCAAGCCTCGGCGCTGTGGTTGGTGCAACGCATCCGGAGGAGGCTGCAAAGGTGCGAGCGTTAATGCCTGATGCGTTACTACTTGTACCTGGGATTGGTGCACAGGGCGCAAAATTTTCAGACATCGTCCAGGTATTTCGTCCGGACCGATCTGGGGTCGTTCTGCCCTTGTCGCGCGGTCTGTTTACGGCTCAGGTAATGGCGGCGAAGGATGAGCAAGAGTTACGCGAGCTACTAATCCAGCGGATAGAGGTCCTATCTGGCGAACTCAATCATGCAATCCAATCACTATCCTGAATCTTGTAACCGTTCACGGGGGGTAGGTATTTTTAAAAACTTTTGTTGAATCACCTCAAATTTTGACATTTCAAGACCTTTTGTCCTTTCTTGTCGCCCCTAATCGGGGCATTTTTTGTGAACGGTTACTTGCTATCCCTCCGGGGGCCGCTTCCAGCGGATAAAAATGCACCCAATTCATTAGTTTGCGATGATTCTCGTACCCCCGTAAACGGTTACTGATTCTTAACCTGCGCCCGCCTTGAGCTCGATCTACAAGCCGTGCTCTTATACGGCCCGTGAAACTCAAACCTAACAATTCCAAGTTTGCCCCTAGCAGTACCGAGAACACCATCAACGGTTTAGTTCTTTACGAAAACGACAGTGCTCCGATCTTGGGGTATGTCATCTCCGCCAAATCGCCACAGCGGTTATCAGTATTGAGTGAATTTGGGGCTACGGTTGAACTACCTCCAATGCGGCTTCACCCACTGCCGGGCAACATGCCGATCCAAAATACTAGTACCGAGTCTCGCGTTGCCTTCCTGAAGGAGCTGCATATTGCAGCACGAACGGCAACGGATACGATCGTTCTGCATGATGTGTGGGAGTTTGTTTGCAGTGAGTCACGGGAATACTCAGTTGACGAGCTGACCGAGCTTTATTTTGGCAAGAATGAGATTAGCTCTCACCTAGCGTTACGCTTAGCTTTAAATAATGACCGGGTTTTTTTCAAACGTAATCTACATAGATTCCTCCCACGTCCAATCGAGACAGTTGCCGAACTTGAACGCACCGAGGAGGTGCGTCGAGCGCGGGGCGAGACCTTGCAACGCACAGTTGCCGAGTTTCAGCGACGCCTCAACGATCCAGGTTACGAGCTAACGAAAGAGACCCTACCGTTTCTGCGCTTACTTGAGGATCTGGCATGTGAGGCGCCACATCAATCGCCGGCACATTTTAAAGAGGCTAAGAATCTACTCGAACAGTGCTTAGCTGAACTCAAAAGGTCCACCAACCCACTGGACCTTGCCCCAGAGTATCAAGGTTCGGAAGCGCGCCTTGCCTTTGGACTTCTCGACGCCCTCGGAATCTTCTCGCGGAATACTAATCCGGCCCTCATTCGCTACCGTCCGGCACTGGATTTTTCTAGCTCAGCGATTGCGTATGCGCTCAGTCGAAGTGAGATTGCTATTGAGGCGGTGCCCGCATCGAGTTGGAAACCCGGCCAACGCCGCGATGAGACTGCCCTCGAGGCACTTACTATTGATGACGCCAGTACTCGCGATATCGATGATGCGCTTACGGTTGAGTTTAGCGCAGACGGATATCGTCTTGGGGTGCATATTAGCGATGTGGCAAGTACGTTAGAGCACGACAGCGTTCTCGATCTGGAGGCCCGCGCACGAGCTACCTCAATTTATCTTCCCGATCGTACAATTCACATGCTGCCACGTGAGCTTTCAGCTCAAGCTTGCAGCCTAGTCGCTGGTCAGCCACGACGAGCGTTAAGCTGCTTTTTTAACATTGATCGCAGCTGTAATATTCTCTCCAGTGAGATTATCCCAACACTAATCAAAGTTCATCATCGCCTAGATTACGTTCATGTTGATGCACTTCTTGAGCGAACCGCGACAGCCGTAGAACAACATGTTGGACCAGAGCTACTGCGTACACTTGAGACGCTCTATCAGATCTCGACCACTCACCAGTCACAACGATTCGAGAATGGCGCTCTGCAGATGACACGCCGCGAGAAGATGGTGCGCGTTAGTAGTGATGGGAAACTGAGTCTAGAGGAGTACGATGAACAGAGCGCCGCCCGCAGTATGGTTGGCGAGATGATGATCATGATGAATGTGGCGCTTGCAAAGTATGCCGCAGAGAACCGTATACCTTTTATTTACCGCTCGCAGGAACCTCCGGAACGCAACAACACTCCGACCTCATCGACAATTCCTGAGGGACCAGCACGGGAGTACGCCGAGCGCTCGGGACTGAAGCGATCACTAACTAACCTACGCCCAGCGCCACATGCATCACTAGGCGTTAAGCGATATACTCAGGCAACCTCGCCGATCCGACGCTATGCGGATCTACTTAATCAACGCCAGATCTGCGCCCATCTATCAGGTGGTCAGGCACCATATCGGGATTCTGATTTGGTTGATATCCTTAAGGCGCTAGATGAGCCACTTGGATTAGCGAACGGATTAAGCAAGGAGAGCAAGCGTTTCTGGTTCCTGCGCTATCTTGAGGAGCATCGCAGTGAGCTCGCTGAACTGCATGCGGTTGTGCTGCGCACAGATCTAAAGCAGCCACTGGTTGAGTTGGAGGAGCTTGCGATAACTACACTGCTGCGGCCAACTGCACCGGTGAAGCCTGGCGACCGATTACAGCTAAAGATAGCGGGAGTGGATGCGCGGTTTGATTGGTTGAAGTTGGAGGTTGTCAGTTAATCACGATCTTTTCTTCGGCATAGCTCTCAGTGATCGCGAAATCGGCTACGTCAAGATCCTCGGCCGCAGAATCCACCGCTTGTTCTATCTGCTGACAGCAGACCTGGTTAATTACATCAAAGGCGCGTGCGAGAAGATCTATGTCGTTGGAGGCTAGTTCTATAATTTCACAGTAATTGCTCTCGTTGCATTTAGACTCAGTCGCTAAGGCTTTATCTGGCTTGGACATAGGACCTCCGTTGAGCAAAGATTTCGGGTGTCAGAAGCTACGAGCGATATGAAGCACGATCCGGGCCAGTAATAATGGTCGGCGTGATCACCCAAAAACTTGAGACTAAGCTTTTAAGGTCGTGTAATATCAGCGAGTTACAGTCATGGCGCAAACGGTTAGAGATCCGCTAGCGGTGCCAAATTAATGACATGGGAAAAAAATTGCTGGCTATAGAATTAAGTCCTACTTCTCCAGCGGCTTGGCATTAATCGCCAAGATCAATGCCGATCGATTTGCTGGATCGGCGCCGAGCGCAGACATCCCTATATCGGTACCCGCTACCAGTGTTTGACCACAGGAGAAATGCATGCGGGTGTCGATCACTGGATCTCCCGATGCATCTGCCCACCGAATCCACATCCCAACTCGATTATTCTCAAGATACATTGGTCGTAGGGTTAATGAATGTCCATCAGGCAGGGATAAAGACTCGCGTTTCATCAAACCCACCTGGCGCTGCTGTATCGTGACCAGTGCGAATCGGACATACTGGAGCTTGCTCAGCTGCATCCGGATATCAGCCAGACCCGGATCAATAGACTGCTCAAATTTCTGATCAATACCCTTGCCGTTATTCGGAGAGTCCAAACTTTGGTTGGCTGCAGCTCTCCGGTCTTCCGCGCGAATTACCCTCACAGATACCCCAATCATTGCATCGCTATCAGGCTGGGCCGAACTGGGACGATTCATTCCTGATTTCGAGACCGCACTCACCTCCACTGACTGCGAAATAGCGGACTGCGAAATAGCGGACTGCGAAATAGCGGACTGCGAAATAGCGGACTGCGAAATAGCGGGCTGCGAAATAGCGGACTGCGAAATAGCGGACTGCGAAATAGCGGGCTGCGAAATAGCGGGCTGCGAAATATGGGTGCGATCCTGTGCAACCACTCCGGGCACAGAGGTAACGGCGGCCGCTATCACGACTAGCACAAAGCCAACTACTATTACCTTAGCCTTCACAAGATTAGCGTCCTGAAAAATACCCACCAACCGGCTCCTCTAGCGTTGAGCGTTCAATATCGAATAACTCTGCTTGCGCAAAGCTCTCTACAATCCTGGGCAGAGCATCCCTATTTGCCTTGCGACCCTCCGCCGCTCGCCGATTACTGCGATTAATCCAAAATGTTGGCGATTGCTCCTCGTTAGGAATCATCCGAACTCGACCGCCCCCGCGCATCCAGTCAACCTCTACTGTGTTAGGCAGGTCGGGTTCCAAAATATGTGGGCGCCCAAAACGTTTCGTCGTTGAACTCGCTTTAGGTGACTGAGTGCTCGTGCTAGCCAGATGCATCTCACCTGATCTTTCGGGACTTTGGACAACATCATTGCTAGCAACCTGGTTCTCGACAGTTGGTCGTTCCACCTGTAACCAAACCACCGCGACAGCGGCTGTCACCGCTGCGCCCGCAAAGCTCCACCCCGCCCTTCCAAATAGCCGTCCTAGCAATCCACCATTGCCGCTATCACTGAGCGCTCCTGAACCGGAAAAAGCTGCCCGCCGCCCCAGTAGCAATTCAGTATGCAGCTCCTGCTCAATACGTGCCTTTACCCTTTGCCAAACCTGATCGCCTGTGGTTTTCCGTTGAGTAATCGGTTGATTCAAAACTTCACGTTCTATCTGCTCGGCGCGCCGCATGCTCTTCAGAAACAGGGTGGCCTCGCTTGAACGACGCAATAGAGACCTAGCACGCATGCGATCCCATGCGCCGCATTCAGAGTCAGCGTAACGCATCAGCAACATCTCGCGCTCCTCACCAAGAGCGCTAAAATTCCCAACTTGAACCGTCCTGTCTTGAACCGTCTTGTTTTTGCTATGGCTCATAAAAACCGCTATCCATTATTCTATACTTGATCCGCCCGAAACATTGCGCAAATCAAGATTGCGCAAATCAAGATTGCGCAAATCAAGATTGCGCAAACCGCGCAATCCTTCCTGCAATCTCTTGCGGGCATAAAATAGCCTACTCATCACCGTGCCCTTAGAGACCCCCACAATCTGAGCGATATCTTCATAGCTCATCCCCTCGACATCTCGCAGCAGCACCATTGTGCGATGCTCCTCCGAGAGTTGATTCAGCTCGTGCTGAATCACTGCCCGTTGCTCATTGCGCTCTAGCGCCCCATCCGGAGACTCAATCGATCCGGAATTAATCGCCTCCTCTGCGGTCACGCGATCTAATAGCGAAGTTCCATTACCAGTCTCGCCCTCGGAACCTTGGCTTCGCATCTCACCGGAAGCGGGCACCGACCGACGACGTTCGGCTTTACGCTTTAGGTCCAGCGCCATGTTGAAAACGATGCGGTAGAACCAGGTGTAGAATGCCGACTCACCGTGAAAATCGTTCAGCGAGAGAAATGCCTTAACAAACGACTCCTGCACTACATCTTCTGCATCGTGCTCAGACTGCAGAAGATTGTACGCAACCGCAAACGCTCGTCGGTTATATCGTTCTACTAAGGTACGGTACTGCAGTTGCGCTGTGCCATCATCGCCACTCGCTCTAGCAGCCTGCAGCTCACGAATAAGCTTTAGGTCCGCCTCGCGTGCACTAACCGACGCACTTTCCGAAATCTGAGAAGCTGAACGCAGGTGACGACCCTGACGCCGCGCACCATTAGCTACCACCGCAGTTTCGGCCAACGTATCGCCGGTCATTATACTCTCGTGTACCGTCACAGCACCCTTGGAGATCTCTTGTGCTGTCTTGGACGATAATTAATGGGGAATATTCAAAACTATCTGGTAACTGGTCAGCATGTTTTAACGAATTAACCTAATTTGGTGATTATCCTGGATGTTTACGCCTTTATTAACTTGCAGAACTTTCTTGTCAGCCCCTAGTCGGGGCAGTCAGTTTTTGACCAGTTACTTGTTGTCCCTCCGGGGGCGCCTTCGGCGAATAAAAAGGCACCCAATCTGTAAATTTGCGACGATCTTTGCACCCCCGTGAACGCTTACATTTTTTAAGTGCTGACCAGTTACGCTATCTGAAGATCCTAAGCGTGTGCCTCCTGCCAGTTAGCACCACACCCGGTATCTACCCGTAGTGGCACCTTTAGAACCGCAACAGACTCCATCATCTGCTGCACAAGCTCGCGCATCTCCTCTATAACACCTTGATCACACTCAAACAAAAGCTCGTCATGAATCTGTAAGATCATGCGCAACGGCAAGTTCTGACGCTCAATCCGGGCGTCGATGGCGATCATTACTAGCTTTATCAGGTCGGCTGCCGTGCCCTGAAGCGGCGCATTGAGTGCGGCACGAACAAGAAATCCGCGGTCCCTCCCACTAACATCGATCCCCGCCACAAAACGTTTGCGACCAAATAGGGTGGCAACCTCGCCACGCTCGGTAATATCAAGTTCGAGTTTTGCAAAGAACTCCTTAACACCGGGGTAACGATCGAAGTACCCGTCGATATAACGATTCGCCCTTTCGACCGGAATTCCAAGCTCATTCCCTAAGCGAAAACCGCTCATGCCGTAGATAATTCCAAAGTTGATCGTCTTGCCGATCCGACGCTGCTCCGAGGTTAACTGATCGTCGGGGGCTAGGCCTAGGATCTCACGCGCGGTTTTGGCATGGATATCGGTCCCATCTTGAAACGCCGAGATCAGGCTTGCATCATTGCTCATATGCGCAAGGATACGCAGCTCGACCTGAGAGTAGTCTGCTGAGAGCAGAAGCTTCCCAGGGGGCGCAATAAACGCCTGACGAATACGGCGCCCCTCAAAGGTTGCAATAGGAATGTTCTGTAGATTTGGATCGCTGCTCGATAGCCTTCCAGTTCCAGTAATTGTTTGGTTAAAGCGCGAATGCAGGCGCCCGGTAACGGGCGAGACCTGTGCAGGAAGAGCGTCAACATAGGTGCTCTTCAATTTATGCAGCGATCGGTACTCAAGGATCAGTGCTGGAACCGGATGCTGCGAACTAAGTTTCTCTAACACACTTGAGTCGGTCGAGATTCCAGTCTTGGTCTTCTTGAGTCCCTTGGTGCTAACACCTAATTTAACGAATAGAACCTCGGCCAGTTGCTTAGTAGAATTCAAATTGAACTCGCCACCACATAGACTAAAGATCTGGAATTGCAGCTGCGCTAACCGGCAGCCAAATTCCTCACTTAATTTCGCTAGCAGATCACTATCTAAGGCGACCCCCCCTAACTCCATCCGCGACAGAACGGGAATTAACGGCATCTCGATCGTATTGAATACCGATTCAAGCTCAAGCTCCTTCAACTTTGGGGCTAAGATATGAAATAGAGCCCATGCAAAATGGGCATCCTGCCCCGCATAGCGTAGCGCCGGCCCAGGACTGGCGGTCGTGCCAACAGTGACTACGGAGAAATCCTGGCCCTTCGGTACAAGATCGTCGAACTCGATTACGCTGCGTTGTAAAAAATCCTGAGCCAAAGTAGTTAGCCCGTGGCTCGACTTATCCGGATTTATAACGTACGAGGCGATCATCGTGTCGAAGCCCACACCATGCACCGGGAGGGCTGGCGACTGTGATGCAAGCACACTGATATCGTACTTCAGATTCTGGCCTACCTTAATAACTTTGCTATCAGCGAAGATCGTCGCCAATGCTTTCGCAAACTCGGTGTAGCTAATCTGCGCAGCGCTACAGGCATCCAACTGATGCGCGAGCGGAACATAGTAGGCAGATTGCTCCGCCCACGGCTCGGTTGTATCGCACCAGCAAAACGAGGCCCCAACAACCTTTGCTGAGAGCGGATCGAGCGAGGTGGTCTCCAGATCGAATGCAAAACTCGGCTGCGCTCGTATCTCATTGACCCAGCTTGCAAACTGATCTCTATAGATAGCCTGATAATTAGGATCAGCGCTGTAATCAGCGGCCGCCGCTGGTGCTAGGCTTGAAACATCTTTAAGTAACGATCCGAAGTCCAACCGATCGAACAGTGCGCGCAACTCCGGTGACTTGGGTGCGCGGCGTTCAAGTGCATGCATCAGCTCGTTATCACTCACGTCACTCAAATTAACTGCGTCGCGACCATTTTCGCGATGGATAACGACGGGCGAGTCACAATCGATCTCTACAAGCTTTCGACTAAGTCGGGCGATCTCGGGATTCGCAAGCAACTGATCAGCGATCTTTGAGCGATTACGTAGACTTGAATCAGCGCGAATGTTCTCTACTGAATTCAGTACTGCCTCAACGGAGCCATAGCGCTCAATTAGCTGAGCAGCGGTCTTTGGACCGACGCCCGCTACGCCTGGAATATTATCGGAGTCGTCACCAATCAATCCCAAAACCTCTACAACTTTGTCGGGATCAACCCCAAACTTCTCGCGCACCTCGGCTACTCCCGTGCGTCTATCACGCATCGTGTCCCATAGTGTTACCGGTCCGCCAACGAGCTGCATCAGATCCTTGTCAGCTGTAACGACCACGGTTTCGATGCCATTGCTCGCGAGGCGCTTTGTGAGGGTTCCGATCACATCGTCGGCCTCGTATCCTGGCAATTCAAGAACCGGTAGCCCCATTGTACTGGCGATCTCGCGGAAAAACGGGAACTGCGGCACGAGCTCCTCGGGCGGCGCATCACGGTTTGCCTTGTACTGAGGATATAACTGATTGCGAAACGTTTCCCGCCCAGCATCAAATACCATCGCTACATGTTGCGCGTCTGGCATCGCTAATAACTTAATCAACATGCGCGTGAATCCGAATAGCGCATTGGTTGGGAGCCCCTGCTTATTTGTTAAGGGAGCCACCGCATAAAACGCGCGAAAGATGTAGCCTGAGCCATCGATTAAGTATGCTTTGGGCTTTGCAGCGCAGGCGCTTCCTGCATGGGGTGCGTCCTTCGCGGAAACATTCGCGGTAAAGATCTCAGTTTGGGAATTCTCAGCGCTTGACGACATGCCCGCCAGGATAGAGCATTGTGGCTAGAAAGTGGAGAGCAGACTACTGAATTACTTCGCCTGCTATAGGCTCAAAGGTATTCTCGATAACCGCCAGTAGCTCAAGTGAGCTAAATGGCTTGCTAAGGGTTGGAACACCCTCTAAGGCTTTGCGAATCTGGACTAAATCAATTGGCGCTGCCGAGGTCATAGCGACGATCGGCATCTCGGGATATACCCAGGCAAGCTCTTCAATCGTCTTAATACCCACGCGATTTGAAAACTCGAATTCGTCCTGCTCTGGGCCAATTGTGAACGGCAGATGGATATCACTCAGGATTAGATCAACCTTCTCTTGCTTTAGAACCTCAAATGCCGCTTGCGCTGAGGCTACATCCCAGACGTCATAATCATTATCGAGCAGCATCGCTGTGATAGTTTCGCGTAGATCCTCACAATCTTCGATCACTAATATTGTCTTCATTGCGGCGTCCTATCAGGTATACAGATACCATCGGACGACCTCAACGATCGCTAAAGAGCAGTTAATTGAACCGCCATTAGGGGAGGATGGCAAAAGATGCGGCTCTAGTGCGAACTATCCGCCGGGTCCTGATACTGCGGCAGGGTTAATCCCAGCTTCTCATTCAGGGCATCGCGCAATCGATTATGCACCGCGGTCGGCACCGGCTTGGCGCGCAGCTCGCCCGCTAACTGAACAGTCAAAAGATAGCCATCCTTTAGCTCCTGACAGGCTTGGCATTCAGCAACGTGCTGATCGAGACGCGCACAGAGGGTTGACGGAAGCTCACCATCCACATAATCCCCAAGCAGGGAATCGAGGTCAGTACAGGTAAATTCGCCCTTCTCAAGCACAAATAGATGTAGATCTGAAAAATGGGTCATTTTCTGGCACTTTAAGACTGTTAATCATAAATCAGCAGGCCAAAACAGAATGGGACCTAGTAGTTATAACCTTAGGGACAAAACCAACGCCTTCTATAGCGATTATCAAAAGTCGGTGCCAATAAAATTGGCAAGTCCTTTTGAATCTAATCGCTATAGGTTGTTGCTTTGATTCGCTTTCACGAATCTATAGCGGTTTGCAAAAGCTATAATATCGCTCGCGACTTTTGCAAACCGCTATAGGGTATTGGATTCGGCCACGGCTAAAACGGTGCAATTTTGTTGCAATTTTGTTACAAATTCTTGCTAGTCGCATAACTAGTTGAATTTATTGTTGGTTTGGTAAGCGCGGGGCGGAATCGTAACCGTTCAGACCCTCTGCGTACCTCAGCAGCTTGCCACGCCGAAGTTCTAACGAAGGCGGGTCCTCCGTGGTTAAAATGCACCCTAAGCAATTTTGTAAAGTTTGGTTTTTACCGCAGAGGACGCAGGGGTACGCTGAGGGAAGACCAACTATGCCCGTGAACGGTTACGCGGAATCTGGGGTTTTGGGCAATAGGCAGTGCAGACCTAGGAGTAGATTACACAAAATCGCTAAAATTTCCCCGTCCTACCATCATTCATCAGCGATCTGGATTGCACCTTCTTGCGTAAATCTGCATTTGCAGCTCGTTCGTGTGCTTGGGCACGCCATGCATCGTCAGTTATAGCTACAGTAGGGTGAACAATTTCGGGACTTTTAGATGGTGAAGCTGCAACTCGAGCCTCACTATGCATCTTTGTGAAAACCAGTCGTCCAAAATACCCTAGATGATCCTCTATTCCTTCTCGAGATTGGAGTATAGTGAATAGTTCTTCCAACTTTTTGCGGAGCTGTCCCTGGATCTGTTTTTCCAAATCAAGCAATTTCGCTAATTTTGTCTCAATTCTGTTAACGCGAAGCTGTGCCGCTTCGGGGGTAGTGGCAATATGCGCTAGTTTCCCCTTGCTTCCAAGCTGCGCAATAAGCGTCAGCTCATCTCGAATCCATATCGCTGCTGCCTCAGCAATTCCGTATACCAACCCCTGCTCGTGGCTCTCAAACTCCCGTTCATTGTGACGCTGGGCTTCAATAACAAGATTACCGATCGGCGCTGGTGCTGGAATATCAGCTTTCAAGCGGCCATAACGCATAAACTTTTGTTCAGGTTTAACGCGAGTGATCATTCCTCGCCATTCGGACTGTTCCGATGCGGCAAGCAGCGCGAGATATTCGCGTTGGGCTACCAGCTCTGCAGCAGCGGATCGCGTAGTTGCATCGAGATCATCGCTCCCACTATTAACAACCGTCTGTTGATCTGGCGCTGAATCTTCTGTTGGTACCCTGAATTCGCTTGCACCCAGTCTCAGCCGGGCTTTCTTTGCCGCCATCCGTTCCTCCGCATTAGGCGGCTTGGCTGTTGGTATTTCGAGTGCATTTTCACCATCGAGGGCCGTAAGTGATTGCGCTGATGGACCTCTAAGGTTGTTGTCAGCAATAATGGCGTGTTTTTTCTGAACCTCCCGACAGCCTCTGGCAGAGAGTTAAAACCTGCAAGCAAGGCCAGACTAATGGCAATACTGCGCTGGGGCGCCATGTTGTTTGGCCCAAGCTTATAGCGGTTTGCAAAAGTCGCGAGCGATATAATAGCTTTTGCCAACCGCTATAGGATAATCACCAAATTAGGTTAATTCGTTAAACCTAGAAAGCGCAGTAGAATCTGCTACGGTGACCGATCTACATGATCTTCTTAATGTTTTCTAGAAATTGGTACTCACCCTAGCGGTGCTAGGGTTCCGTGCCAATTTCGTCGAAGAACATTAAGAATATCACGCATCTCGGTCACCTCGCTACGATTCTACTGCGCTTTCTAGGTTAAAACATGCTGACCAGTTACAACAAATGCAGCTTTAGAGATGCTTTTCAGGCAGAATCGGTCATCCTGACCGATTTCTTAGCATATTGACCGATTGTGACCAATTCTCTAAGCTGCTCTTATGGATAAAACAATCGAGCGGTTTCCTACAAAGGAAGGGCAACATATTGAATTCAAGATATTTTCTGGTGGTATCAGCGAGCGCGAACTTTCTCGAACAATGTGTGCTTTTGCTAATTCGCTAGGGGGTGAGATCCATATCGGCGTGACCGATTTGGGTGACCGGAAAGGCATATCTGCTACTCCCGAAATACTCGACCGAATACAGAATGCTGCTCGTGAAGGATGTAGCCCCCCTGTGCATATTGAGCTCACTTCACGTCCAGTTCCGGGCCACAACCGGCAAACACTGAGTATTCTAGTTCCTCGCAGTTCAAGTCTACATTCCGTAGCTGATGGTCAAACATTTATCAGAGTTGGCTCACAAGATAAGCGGGTGCTTGGGGATGAGCTGTTGCGGCTTGCGGAGAGCAAATCAGAAGTTTCATATGAAGATTATCTGCTTGATTGTGGGACTGAGACGCTCGAAATGCAGGCTCTTGAGGAGTATGCCATCGCCCGACAGCGAAAGTCATTTAATCAAATGAAACTAACGCCTGAAGATCTGCTGATCAAAGTTGGCATGGCCGTTAGAGAGGACGACAAATTTAAGATCCGCGCAGGAGCTTTTATTCTCTTCGGACGGGAAGGCGAAGATGTAGTTTTGCAGCGCGACGTAACGTTTGTAGTCTATGGTAAAGATGGGGGGATGTACACAAACCGTGAGGACCTAAGCCTACCGGTTGCGCGACTAGTGGCCAGAGTTATGGAACTACTTAGCCTTTATAATAGATCCTCCACAACGGTAGTTTCTTTAAAAAGAGAAGAAAAGTTCCCTTACCCCCAAGGCGCTGTGCGCGAAGCATTGCTGAATGCGATTGCTCATCGCGATTACCGCATCAAAGGTCTGCGAAGTGAGATCCGAGTCTACCCTGATCGCCTAGAGTTCATTAGTCCCGGTGGCTTGCCTGGATTTATGACATTAGAGAATCTGGAATCCCAACATTACTCTCGTAATCCTAAAATAGCCCATGCCCTACTTACGCTTGGCTATGTTGAAGAGCTGGGTCAGGGAATAGATCTGATGAAAAAACTACTCAAAGCAAACGGTAACCAGCCACCTGAGTTCGAGGCCAGTCCCGATCGCTTTAAAGTTACCTTCAGGCATGCGCGTAAGATTCAAAGTTCCATCGCTCGCGAGGAGGATGTCCTAAGTTCACTAAAGGATGCTGATGGATTGACACGTCAACAGATCGAAGCCAGAACCGGTCTTAAGAGCACCACCTTGAAGAAAATCCTAAGTGAAATGATTAAGCGCAAACTAATAACCAGAACCGGTCGCGGAAGAGCAATAGTGTATAGATCGTAGCGAATTGTACTATAGCGATTATTAAAGGCTTGCCAATTTTATTGGCACCTTTTGCAATCCGCTATAGCGCTGGCACCAGCACATCGCGAACCTGCTCAACTACAAAATCAAGATCCCCTCGCGTTACCACCAGGGGCGGAAGAAATCTTAGTACTGTTGGCCCCGCTGGTAGTGCTAAAACTCCGCGCTCCATTAGCTCCAATAGGTACGGTTGTGATTTATCCTTTAGTTGGATCGCTACCATGAGTCCTAGATGGCGAACCTCACGAATATTTGGAGATCTTATCTCAGCTAGCTTGGCCGCAAAATAGTCGCCTAACTCCAGCGCGGCATTTGCTAGCTCATTCGCCTGGATAAACTCAATCGTTGCCAATGCCGCTGCACACGCAAGTGGAGACCCCCCAAATGTAGATCCGTGTTGCCCAGAAGCTATCGCAATTCGATCAGATACCAGTACTGCTCCCATTGGGATCCCGCCAGCGATCGATTTCGCAAGACACAGGATGTCAGGCTCAATGTTGAAATGTTCACAAGCAAACATCTTTCCAGTTCGCCCAAATCCGGTTTGGACCTCATCAATAATCAGCAAGATCCCCTTCGAGTTACATAGCTGCTGAACCCGTTGCAGGTACTCTGCGTCAGCTAGATAAACGCCACCCTCCCCTTGAACGACCTCTAAGATAACTCCCGCAGTGTTATCAGTACAGGCACTGCTCAGCGCCTCGAAATTATTAAAAGCCACATGAATAAATCCTGGAACGAGCGGTTCAAAGCCTTCGCGGTACTTTAAATTATGTGTGGCAGATAGTGCGCCAAAGGTGCGTCCGTGAAAACCGCGGACAGTGGCGATAAAGTCAGTTCGTTTAGTTGAAACACGTGCAAACTTTAAAGCCGCTTCAACACTTTCAGTGCCAGAGTTACAAAGAAAAGCGTGCCTTAGATTACGCGGAGCGATCTCAAAAAGCTTCTGCAAAAACTTAGCGCGAGTGTCATTGTAGAATATGCCGGTACAGGTAATCAGATTCTGTGCTTGCTCTCGAATCGCCTCGACAACCGCTGGGTTGCAGTGCCCCACATTGGCTGAGCCGGCTCCGGCGATACAATCAATGTAGCGTTTAGCTTGATCGTCCCATAGATAAGCCCCCGCTCCGCGTACAATGATACGCTCGCGTTTGGGATAGAGGGGCAGTTCGTACTGATCCGTCCATCTCTGAATGTTACTCATTGCTTGCTCCAATTACGGTCCCCTCGCCAGCTAGCGCCCTTTCTAATGGACGCTCTACCCGGCCATCTGCAATAATTACTCGTGGTGCTCCATGCTCAAACAACTTGACGATCGCCATTAACTTTCGCTTGATCCTGCCACTAGCAATCTCTAATCGAGATTCAAGTTCACTCTTGGTCATGCGCTGAATCAGCGAACTAGAATCCGAGGGATCCTCCATAAATCCCGGTGCTTCAATAAAATGCACGATAGTTTCTGCTGGAAGGGCCGAGTGAATCAGTGCAACAACATCATCATTCTCTGTATTCACCGCTACTCGTTCTGCATCTAGAATTGGAACGGTAATGATCGGCCGATATCCGTTACTAAGTAGCAGGGTGAGTAGATCCACATTCACAATTCGAGGTTTACCCGATAAATCACGGACTAGAACCGTTTTAGCTCCAATTCGGGTTTTTACTCCACTATTGCGCTCACCAGTAATTAATCCACCATCAATTCCAGTTAATCCAACGGCATTCACGCCGTTCTGCTGAAACAGCTCGACGATGCGCTTATTCTTCAGACCCGAATAGGTCATCATCATAAGATCGATTAGCTCTGGCGTAGACTCGACACTCGATACCCCTGACAGTGAGGTTAACGTCTTAACCTCAATACCCAGTCTCTGGGCAAGATCATCCCGTAGAGCATTAGCCCCGTGCACCACTAGAAACGGAGCTGTGACCTTGGCGAGATCCCTAACGATCGCTGGGATATCTATCGATTCACCGCCGCCAATCTTAACTAGTATCACTATATCACCTCAACTTTTTCATAGACTATTGGATTCCAGGACCTTTCGAATTCTGGACAGCTCGGATCGCGATAGCGATCGGAGCAGATCACTAGCGGCTTGTCGCACGAGACCTGCATTGTAAAATAATCGGGATCTTCGGCTGCCTGTGAATAGATATACGCCTTATCCCGCACGGCGATTATAATATTCATCGCTCGTATATAGCGGGTGCGCGAGCGAATAACGCGCACCGCTCGTGTCAACGCCTCACCGATATCATTCGTTGTATTACACTCAAGAATCGTGTTGAAGATCTTCTCGGCACCGATTCGACCCAATTGTTTGAGGCGAACCCCACGCAGTTCGCCGTTAAAGATAAAAACGGACTCGCCGTTTACAAAGGGCATATTATTCTCAACAACGATCCCCTCGTCGTTAAATGCGCTGCGAGCGTGGGCGATAGCTACATCAACACTCCTAATCGCTGGCAGCTCGTCCTCCCAGATCGGCACTATTGAGTGAAGATGTCGCCACTCGCCCGCGTCACAACCTGCTCTTGAGTATGTCGAAACTCCCCACCCATGCCCCTGATACTCCTTGCTTGCTTTGCACAGTGCGGCAAACTGTTGCAGGTGTGGTTGTGGATCAAACGGCACCGACCCACGAACGTAAAGTAGTCTACACATTGTACGCGTTGATTAGATCGGATGTAGTCCTGAAAACTCCAAGGCGCTGGTCTCTGGATACCCAGACATGATGTTCATCGCCTGCACAGCTTGTCCCGCAGCGCCCTTCATTAAATTATCGATCGCTGATATTACCACCAATCGGCCGCTATCGGGATCTAACTCAAAACCGATATCGCAGTAGTTGGTGCCCCACAATAACTTCGGCTCGGGATAGCGATAGTTGCCCTGGGCCTCCTTCACTAACCTTATGAACGGCTCCTCACCATAATACTCACGATAACACTGCCAGATCTGTTTCTCGGTTACCGAGCGATCGAGGAAGACATGACTAGTTGCTAGGATCCCCCTCACCATATCGATCGCTGTCGCTGACATATGCACCGCAAGTTCACTAGATAATGCCAGCTCCTGATAGACCTCGGCCGTATGGCGGTGCCCGGTCGGCATAAAAGAGCGTACACAGTTGGCGCGCACTGGGTGGTGGGAACCATCATTCCCCTCGGCCCCGGCCTCACTCGAACCCGCCTTCACCTCAACTACCACATTACCTTTCAAGACCAATCCCGCCTTCACTAGTGGATAGAGCGCCAAGATCGTCGCCGTAGCATTGCAGCCGGCGCTTGATACAAACTGAGCCGAACGCATCTCTTGGCGATGAAGCTCTGGAATGCCGTAAACAAAACTCGAGAGTAAATCAGGCGCAGGATGCTCAACGCCATACCATTTCCGGTAGGCGATCTGATCCTGCAATCTGAAATCTGCGCTCAAATCGATTACTTTGGGGGCGAGCTTCATAAAATCAGCGATCCGGCGCATCGCCCCACCGTGAGGAAGACATAGGAACAATAGATCAACCTCTCTCAGTTCACTCAATGGCGAGAACTGCAGCTGCGTCTTTCTGCGTAGATTTGGGTGGACTCGATGTACAAACTTGCTGGCCAGCCGCTCCGAGGTTACCTGGACAACCTCAACCTCTGGGTGAGCAAGCAACAGGCGCAGCAGTTCGCCTCCGGTGTAACCGGAACCGCCGACGATCGATACACGCAACTTAGCCATCACTCTTCCGTCCAGCTTCGCTCAAGGTGTGGTCAACTACCAGCGCTGGAATATCAACTCCGGTAGTTTTAATGCTATTTCTAAACTCCATCGTGTAGTTAACCTCATTGACCATGAAGCCAGCTTGGGTCTCAAAGATATCTATCGCTACGATACCGCCGCCGACCGCCTTTGCGGCTTGCAGTGAGATCTGCGCCAGTTCTGGAGTAACAGGACAGTTAGAAGCAACTGAACCACGAGCAGTATTTGTGATCCAGTGATCCGAGGTGCGATAGATCGCTGCAATGCAGCTATCACCCACCACAAAGCTGCGGATATCTCGACCGCGCTTCTCGACATAGTCTTGAATATAAAAGATAGAGTGGTGGTAGCTACCCAGCACAGTCTTATGCTCCAAGATCGCCTCGGCCGCGTCACGGTCATTGATCTTTGCTAGCAATCTACCCCACGAACCAACTGCGGGTTTCAACACCACCGGATAGCCGATCTCCTCGATCGCCTTCAACGCAGACTCCTCCGTGAACGCTACTCGAACCTCCGGCTGGGGAACCCCAGCTTTCTGGAGCGCAATCGAGGTCAACAGCTTATCGCCACACGTAGTTGCCACCGCTGCCGTATTAACGCACGGCACCCCGGCGGCTTCGAGCAAGGTCAGTGCGTGAAGCGCGCGCGAGTGATTGATGCACCTTTCAATTACAACATCTACGCCATAGCCCTGACTGCCTAGCTTGAAAGTGATCTCACGGTCATCGATCATCACCAGCTTTACATCTGGGCGTGATTCAAATTCTTTTATGAGAAACTTCTCTTCTGGGCGAATTAGGGAGTGCAAGAAACCTACTCTGATCATTGAATGCTCCTAGTCTAAGTGACCATCAAAGGTCGGTGCCAAAAAAGTTGGCCCAAAAAAGTTGGCGGGGTTACAAATAGTAGTCGATATGAACTGATCGCAAACTACTCACCCCAATCCTCTTCCTCCTGAGGAGCCTCACCTAATACGACCGGACCAAGGCTCTTGACCTCAAGCTCAGTACCACAATCAGCGCAGGATATTAGCTCACCCTTAACGACATCATCAGATAACTTCATGCTTGCCGAACAAACTGGACACTCTGACATAACTTGTAGACCTCCTGGTAAAATCAATTAAGTCACACGCCCGGCACGTTACATTCTTTTCATCGAAAACAAAAATTGCCGCTGTTTATCACAGAAGCTAGCGCTGGGTGTTAGAAACATAACAGGTTGTGGGGGAACTGGCCTCTCTGTCCTGTGCCGTGCTGCGAGGCCCCTTGTTTTCATGTGCAATTATGTATGGAGCCATATGCGAAAGATCGCTATAGTCATCCAGCTTTAAATATTTTTCTAATACGTGGGGATGGAGATGAATCAATCTGCTAACAATTATTGCAGCCAGCCTAGAATCGCACCAAGATCATGGCTATCGAGATCCAGTTCGGGTTGCCGATCATGCGGTGGCATTATCTCCACATTGGGGATCGCTTTTCTTTTGGCATTCTCCAGGAATGAGATAGCTGTGGGACAGGCTGGTACTTCGGATCAGCGGTATCCGTTTCAATACTATATCTTTAAGGACTCGGTGAAACCCAAAACCGATGTAAATGGTGTGAGTGTAAAGTTCTTTTTTTCGAAATCAGCGCAGACACCCGGGGATAAATCGCTTCTGAGTGTCTCAACCTTTGATGCTAATCGAAAGAAAATTACCGATTCTAGTGCTTCCTTAGGTTTCACCGTACGGTTGTATGACGAAGCGGGTCAGGTTGTCGGAACCGCTGAGAGCTGTACAACACCAATGGCAAACGGCCAGATGCCTGATAATATTCAGCGAACTGTGTCAGGCGTTACTATTGATGTTGCCCCCAGGATAAAGACTTTTAGCTATTCTGAACGAGCGAACTGCAAATAGAGCAGTAAGCGCCTGGACTCAGCTTGAAGACTAGAGCGTTCTATTTCCCCAGATTCTGAAGCAGAGAGAGCGCTAACTGGGGGGCCAAATTGGCCTGCGCAAGCACCGCACTCCCAACTTCTCTAAGGATCGACGCGCGCGCAAGGTTGGCTGTTTCGGATGCAACGTCTGAATCTGTAATGCGACTTGATGCTTCAATATGTCCGTCCCGCGAACTAGTGAGGGTCGCGATACTGGCTTCAAGCCTACTCATACTCGCACCTACGCGACCAAGCTGGGCCTGTACAGCCTCGAATACTGTATCGATCGCATCTAATGCGAGCTTCGCTTCCTCAACTGTAAGTAGACTGTGTCGTTTTAGCCCGACGGTAGCAGCTGTATTGGCTAAGAAAACGCTGCCGCCTGGTCCGGCATTGCTGGTGTACAGATCCAGGATACCATCGTTATTAAAATCCTTCAGCAGCGCGTAATTCCCAAGTGGCGTACTAGAAACCGGGGCCGCAAATGTACCGTCTCCATTGCCCAGTGAAACCTCCGTACCGCTCGCCGGTCCGCGAGCAATATCGTTATAGCCATCCCCATTCACGTCTGCAATCGCGAAGAAGGCGCCACCAGCAGTTCCCACTGAATAAGACGCATTACTAAATGTTCCGTTACCATTGGAGAGGAAAACCGAACCGGCGCCATTTGCAAGGTCGGCGATACCATCAGAGTTTAGATCTCCTGCTGCAAGTGTGTTGCTGAATGCAAAACCTGATAGATCGGCCATAGCAAAACCAGCTGATCCATCATAGGTCGTTAGAAAACTATTTGTGGCCAATGCAACTAAGTCTAATTTCCCATCGCCCGTAATATCCGCCAACTCAAGGTTCCTCACATTTGCTCCCAAAGTTTTCGTGCCCTGACTAGTGAATGAGAAATTTCCGTTGTTCTTGATTATATTAACGCTCGTGCCCGTGTTCCCGCCAACTACAAGATCAACCTTGCCATCACCATCAATATCTCCAGCTTTAATTGTAGTAGCAGAATTTCCAACGGAGAAGAATCCTCTAGCGGTCACTGATCTACTTGAATTACCCTCGAAAAAATAGAGCCTATTTGAAGCCGACAGAATTATATCATCCCTTCCATCGCCGTTAAGATCGGCAACTGCAATATTCACTGGAAATATTACTCCGAAAGAGATCCCAGCATGAAATGTTCCATCGCCATTTCCAAATTCAATTCTAGCATCCAAGGAGGTGTCAGCTTTCGCGAGGTCCTGATTTCCGTCACCATCAAAGTCTCCGGCCGCAATACCAGCCGAGATAACACCACCGATTGTCCCAGACGCGACAGAGTTAAAGGATCCAATTCCACGTTCCTCTTCCAACTCGGACGTCGTATTGATGTTCAGTGTTGCTCCTATTCCGAATCCTAGCTGTGCCACAACTGAACTGGTTGCTGGATTGAAGAGTCCGATACCATTGAAACTACTACTCGCCGCAATGCGATTGTATTCCTTTGTGAGCTGGGTTGACTCAGCATCCAAGGCACGTCGTTGAACAGCCGACAGGCTGCCATTCGCCGCCTGCTCCGCAAGCTCCTTTATTCGAATCAAGATTCCGGAGAACTCCTGCAAACCACCCTGGGCAACATTCAACATACTGATCACATCATTGCCGTTGCGCACTGCCTGATTATATACCCGCGCACGCGTTCCCAATGCGGAGCTAAGCCCTAATCCCGCTGCATCATCCGAGGGTCTATTTATTCGTGAGCCACTTGAAAGACGGATAAGGCTTGTTTCGAACAACCGCGTAGCATTGCTGAGTTGGCGTTGCGCCAACAGACTAGCAATATTTGAGTTGAACGTGATCGTCATCCGTGACGTTTCCAAAAATTGTTCGGAGCAATTGCACTACAATTGGTCCATCCCTACACTTGAAGAATCGACATAACTAATTGTTGTAGTTAGAATTGGGGGCTATTTTTCTATTTTTAACGCCGTTTAAACAAACGGCGTTGTTCTAGCTATCTCTGAGTATTCTTAGAACTCCTGCATTCGTATCTAAGAGAATCCTGCAGAGAGCGACTAGATCTCTCAAATAATTAAGGGGTTAAGAGGAATTAGGCAGTCGAGAAAACTTCGCGATCGCTTATTCCAGTGGGCTAAAGGAAACGCTGATTATTCTAAGTTCGGCAGTTGAATCGTCGCGAGAAGGGCGAGATGGCTGATTATATTGACGTTCTTCGACGAAATTGGAACGGAACCCTAGCACCGCTATCGGGAGGCGCGGGGAAGTGAACATCGTGAGCGACCGTAAGCGCCTAATGTAACAATAAAAGCGCGAGCCAGCGAGCGATTTTACAACGAGTACCAATTTCTAGAAAACGGCAATAGAATCAGTCAGATCGCTCTTCGTAGCAGATTCAACTGCCGAATTTAGGATTATGTAAGCATTTTTCGTATACGTTAATCACCCTAAGTTCGGCTATTGAACACATAGCGATTAAATTCAAAAAGGCTTGGCAATTTTATTGACTCCAACCTTTGAGGATCTCTATAGCTACTCGCCCTAAATCGGACGCACCATTAACTTGGCAAGGACGAGATCAATCCCTGTTATCGCAAATTCTGTCCATTCTCCGAATAATACGGTGCGAGAATGTTTCTCCGGATCATCACTATTCTCAAACTCTATCCCTTTACTTGAAATTCGTCGGACAACCTGCGGATCTAGCACGCAAGCAAAATCTGTAATAAATGGCTGAGTAAGGCGTACCGAGATACTCCCAATCCGCTCAAAGTCAGGAGATTCACCTTCGGTATTGGCGTTAGCTATCGATCCTCTTTGCTGCGACCATCTAGGTGCCTGAATCGATCCAGTTCTTGTATCTCTAAGATACGCTTGCAGAAGCTGAATTTCTCCCATCATCTGCGCACCCTCGCGACGAATTGCGACAGAGCCACTCTGCTCGTCAAGAGCCATCTGCTTGCTAATACTAGCAAGGTAACGATCTGGCATTCTTCTGATAGTTCCAAAGGTACTCTCAAGAAGATACTGCATTAAGAGTCGTTCGTAATCTCGCCCGGCTCCACTTATACGTTGAGTAGGTGTCGGCAGATTGAACAAGCTAAAATGCTGGGTAGTCGCCGTCTCCGTTAGAGTTAAAAGCTCCTCAACCAAATCCCCCGCCCTGATCGAGCGCGATCCCGGCGGAAACCGCTTTCGGTTGACTCTCTGACCCAGAACTCGAAGCATGGATAGATCTGCGGGACCTGAGCTTTTGGCAAGCAACGCGCCAGCGTCTTCAAAGCTCAGAAAATTTCTTACTCTAACTTCGGCCTCTTCAATCCTTGAGCTGCGAACACTTCCATCTTTAGAGATCACCATTGTGATGCTCCAACACGGACGATAATGGTCCTTTTGCAAACCAACTCTCTGCATAAGCAGCTCCCTGGGAAGCAAGGGAAGCGTGTGTCCACCACGAGGTGGATATATCGCTAATAGTCTCCTACTTGCATCTGCATCAAGTTTTCCCCCAGGCAAAACCCAGCGTGAGACCCTGGCGATATAGGCTTTAAACTCGATATCTCCGTTCGCCAATTCTCGCGCAGAAAAAGCATCCTCACAAAACTTTGTTCCGGCGACATCGATTGCGAAAGCAGCTGGATCATCAATGACACTACATCCTCGTTTGGTGTGTTCAATCCATTCAACATTGGTGGGAACAGACAAGATCGCCCCATCCCAGGGGGAGCTCGCCTTGTTGAAGTCAGCAATTAATCTACCCTGATCGATCTCGGACAATCTAATCCGTCCATCGGGTTCAACTACACACGCAATAAAGTCCTGGAAAACTGGCCCGCTGCGTCTAAATACCCGCGCAAGTCGGGCCTGGGCCTGTTCACAGGTAACGCTAACAGTACCAATAGAGCACTTTCGAGTGATCTTACCTTCAGTAAAGGTGATTGAAGCTCCAGAGAGTAGCTTACCAAGACTCTGCTCCAGCTCAGCAAGCTCCGCGGCACGATTGGATAAGCTAAGTAGTGATATCTTCAAATGATCACCTTCAGAGACCTTAATCTGCCGAACAAAGTAATCACTCGGTAGTGAGTAACTAACAAGATCTGAGAGCTCCAACTCGGTTAGCTCTAACTTATGGGTGCTAGTTGGAGATTCCCTTAGAATAAGGATTACCGGGATAGCAGTACGTGACAATCTCTCCTCAAGTACCTGTAGATAAGCTGACGGTGGCATCGCCTTACAACCTATTACAACATATCGATCGAGAATTTGGGGCTCACCTTCGCTCAACCAACTAGGCACTGCCCAACGGATCTGATTAATATCCATGTTACTTGGTGGGGCCAGTTCGGCGGCAGATCTCGGCATCGGCGAGCATTCAACTAGAATCCGCCCCAAGCTGGGCTGCTCTAATGCCTCGTTCTCGCCAACCCTCCAACCGCAACTTTGATAGAGTAGTTTTGACAATAGCGCACGGCGCTCAGGATCTGAGATCGGAAGCCTGATTTCACGTCTATGTTGATCAATCGTGATTGAACCAATTCCTAAAGGCCTATCGAGTACGAGATCCGCGATAGCAAGTTCAAGCTGCCTAAGTGCTGTATCAACTGAAGGAACTAGCACTATCTGAGCCTGCTCGGGATTCGCACAGCTTGAACTGATCCTAACCAGTAACTCCCCAAAACGCGCCTCGCCTAGCGCCTCTCTTGTACAATCCAACTCGACTGATAAATATTCTCCTACCGGGGTAACCTTTAAATTGAATCCCAGCGGCTTTGCTGATCTGGCGATCGCCCCTATTGTCTCCGCTAGGGTGCTATCAACCATTAGTTGGGAACCAGATCTGACAGCTCGCATGAGAAATGCAGTGGCATTATCCCTAATGATCTCATCCGAGTGATAACTTTCCACTATCCAGTCGGGAGCTAAGAATTCCCCCACAGAGGGTCGAAATACCTTGAGCGTACCATCGTCGCGCGCCAAGCTGACCGGACACCGGGCAATTAGTGCGACTTCTTGCGCAAATGCATCAATAATCTGCTTAGCTACTTCAATTTTAGCGACAATCGAGATTCCGCTCGGTCCTGCCTGAACTTCGAGCAGCTGAGCTAATCCTAGAGATTTGGCACGACAAATAATATGACCAACAGCAATTTTTGAACTACCAAGCAATCCGTGCTGAAGTGCACCCCCTATATCATTGCTCAGCGCTGCGGAACTAATCATCAGCGCTCTCCGGGAACCTCTCCGGGAACCTCTCCGGGAACCTCTCCGGGAACTCTGCGGGATCTAGCCGACGGAGCCACTTCAATATAAGTCTTAGGTTTTGGCCGTCATCTACGGATCTACACAAACTAAGTTCCTTAATATTAAGTTTATCCTGTGCAGCTTGGGTCTCCACTGATCCGCTGCCTGTCGCGTCAATATCAATCAGCTCATTCAACGCCAAACAAAACTTGTGAACTTCGCCGCCTAGAAGTTGTTTTCTCATCTTCCTTACACCCTGGTCCCTTCTCTTTTTGTCACTAAGTGCCCCAGAGGCCAGCTGCAATGCAATGGCACGCGCTTCGCTCGCAAACGCGGACTGATAAGCTTGGGTCTTCAGGTTCGAAGCTGTATGATTAGTACCTTTATACAACAGCTCCTGGTCAATAATAACCTCAAGCAGGATCTTGACTCGAGTACCATGAAATCGAACACTATTAGTAAGGAGGCTCCGGCGATCCGTTGGCTCAGGATTCTTTTCCGTTACTGTGAGGCTGCGACCCTTTTCTCCAAGAATCTCTCGACAAATTGAGAGCACCTTTGCCAGTGGAGATTCTGCCAGGAGTGATAGCCATATCTCCTCAGCAGTACGAACAAGTATCCGCGCGTCGATGAGCCTCTGAAGGCGAGGAGCAGTAATACCAGCGAGTTTTTTTAGCGCTAGCGGCGGAGCTGGCTCCCCATTAAGCCGTTGCCCAACAAGTAGATGCAGTGCTGGACTAAAAAATCCTGTTAGCAATGCCGGTACAATGTCAGCCACCTCCATTCTATTAAATGTTTTAGAAAGCTCTCTGCCGATCGAATCCTTAAATCGTTCCACAAAGTCTTGGCGCTTCGCGCACTCCTCCGCTATGGGTAGTGTTCCAAGCGATGCAATAAGCTCCGCATAATCGGAGATTCGCTTTGGGGATTGTACAAACTCAGCTGGAAGGTGGCAGAACAACTCGGGGAAGAGTGCTGAGTACCTTGAAAGGCGGGCTTGAGTTTCTCGGACTACAGATAGGACTTGCGAGGAGTGCTCGGTGGAGTCAAATAGGCCCGGATTCGATCGGACAATAGTCAGAATATCTGTAGTTGCCCCAAGCAGCCTTAAATGAGTTAAGAGTGAAGCTGCATTCTCAAATCGGCGTGTGCCAGCTGGTGTAGCGCCGCACAGAATACGTAGCTCTTTTACGGCATCCAATCCAATCCCGGTCGTGTCAGCAATCTGGGCAATCGCATTGGTATGGTCTTGCTTGAGTGCCATGCAGCGCGATTCAATTGCTTCCGCGAGTAGAGTTCTGTGGTGTGGAGTCAGCGCCGCCCGGATCGCTTTAGTAAATTCAGCTTTTGAGATCTGCACAAATAGCGCTAACTCAGCCTGACTGACATCAGCAGAATCATGCACGAGGCATCCCAAACCTCTCCTTTCTGCTCCGAGGGATTCTGGCGCTCCGATCCATTTTAAACTGCGTGCGACTAGAGCACTTACAGCTAGCTCTGTTGGAATTGCGACAAAACGGACTGCTCCGTGCGTCTGCAACGAAGAATCCGGAATCTGCCGATCAGCAACAGCTCTACAATGTAAGGCCGCTTGAGTCTCCTGACTAACAATTACTTTGAGTGCGAAACACCAATCTCCAAACAGCTTCGCGATTGGTTGCACGGATCGCTCGGACGAAAAATGCTCAGCATAGCAAAGCCCATTAACAATAATTTCATTACTAGCTAACCAAGGCGTGCTGGCAATGACTAATTGCAATAGTGATCTGGTTTCTTCCGCAAGTTTCGCTGCAGCAAATGCAGACTCAGCCCTTGCTTGCGTTGTTATCGCTAGTGCTGTATCAGAAAGAGCCCCAGCACTTATGGCAGGTGAATCAAATCCATCGGGAATACCGAGGATCTCAGTCCGTTTAGCTTTTGAAACACGCGAAATGTCATAAGCAAAATCGCCAATTGCGCGAGCGACCACCGCGCTACGATCTTGAAGCTGGCAGTAACTCTCAAATTTAACAACTATTGATTGAACACAAGCCTGGATGGTTAGGAGGGTTTGAGCTAATGGTTCGGAATTGATCTGTCGAATCGGGCTAAACAGCGCTTCAGGATCTAAATCGCCCGCCGAGCGGGCACTCCTAGACCCAGGTTGTCCACCCACATCTCGCTTTACGGGAGACGACCCGCTCAGGCCTGAGTCATGCATGATCTTACTACCGATACTTCAATTCAGGATCAACGCCTGAAATTACATCGCTATAATGATGCTAGCGATCTCGAATTCGTTAGTAAAGAATAAATTGAGTAGCAGAGTTATCTAAACCAGGCTCTACGCCACGAACTTATACCCCACCCCATGAACGGTTAGGATATGGCGCGGATCTTCTACGTTCTCTTCAATCTTCTGACGCAAACGAGCGATGTGATTATCTACCGTACGGGTGGAAGGATATGAATTATAGCCCCAAACCTCATCGAGCAGTTCATCACGAGTCACCACTACTCCCTCCTTCGCGACTAGATAGCGGAGCAACCGATATTCACGGGCCGAGAGTTCAAGGGGCGATTGGTTGCGTTCCGCCTTATAAGCACGAAAATCTATAACAACATCGTCAAACTGTACCGAGTTAATCTCTTGAGTGCTCTGAGTGCGCCGCAGCAACGCCTTGACGCGCGCAATAAGCTCTAACATGCCAAATGGCTTTGCTAGATAATCATCAGCGCCAAGTTCAAGGCCGAGCACCTTATCAACCTCTGCCGAACGCGCGGTAAGCAGTATTAATGGGGTCGAGATTCCAGCGTTGCGGATCTCCTTACAGGCCTGCAACCCGTCCTTCTTAGGCATCATTACATCAAGCACGACTAAATCGGGTGTCTTAGCCTTAACCAGCTCCACACCCTCTTCACCATCGGCTGCAGTAATGACCTTAAATCCTTCGAGCTCAAAATTCAGCACCAAGCTACGCCGGACGCTGTCGTCATCCTCAATAACTGCGATGAGATAGCTTTTCTCTGCCATTTTTGATCTACCGCCTTAAAAACTGAGGCACCCTAAAAACTACAGGTCAATTGAAAGAATAGTCACCGTTCTATTACTAATCCAGCCGGGACACTACAGGGAATCGCTCGAACTGCCTACCCACTCAGAGTTGACACCGGGCCCAGTCTAGCAAAGATCTCTGCTCTAACCCACATACTTGCCTTTGAGGGCCAATTTAAGTACTCTCCGGGGCCCGAATAGCGGAGAACGTAGGGTTGAATTTGCACTGTTTCCTTTGCAAATTCCCTTAGATTGAATTCTTAATACAGCAGCAACATTATGGAATCAGAGAAGAACGTGTCAGAAGAGAGCGCAAAAAGTGCGAGCCCAAAACGATCGAGCCCAACGAAGAAGGCTCCAGTTGACTCAATCTCACTAACCACCCCCTACGCGATAGTTCGCACGGGTGGCAAGCAGTATGTCGTAACTCCCGGATCTAAGTTGTATGTCGAGAGACTGACTGTTGAGGTTGGATCGAGCTTCGAGCTGCCCGAGGTGTTGTGTGTGAAACGTGACGCTAATTCTGAGGCCGCCATCGGTGCACCACTTGTTGCTGGCGCATCGGTCAAGGCGAAGGTATTAGCCCATGAGCGTGGCGATAAGGTAGAGATCTACAAGAAGAAGCGCCGCAAAGGTTACACCAAGAGCCAGGGCCACCGTCAGGAGATATCGCATATTCAGATTGAAAGCATTAACACTTAACAAATTTCCTTCAGAGATTGAAAAATGGCACATAAAAAAGCCGGTGGTAGTTCACGAAACGGTCGCGATAGCCGTGGCAAGCGCCTTGGGATAAAAGCCTTCGGTGGTGAGTTTGTGACCGCGGGTAGCATTCTAGTCCGTCAACGCGGCAACACATTTCATCCTGGCGCAAATGTTTCTTGCGGCGATGACTTCACTCTATTCTCGTTGGTCGACGGAAAGGTCACCTTTAAGCGTGGTCGTCGTTCAACTATTAGCGTAGTCCCCGAAGCTGTTGGGCCTGCTGCTTAGGCAGATGCCCCTGCCCCTTAGGCAGAACAGATATCCCTAGCGGTTATAAAATGCGCTTCGTAGACGAGGTAGAGATCACCGTAGAAGCCGGGAACGGTGGTTCCGGGTGTAAGAGCTTTCGTCGCGAGGCTGGGGTACCCATGGGTGGGCCTGACGGCGGTGATGGAGGAAACGGCGGTTCCGTAATCGCGGTAGCAAGTCACGATATGCATACGCTACTCGATTTTCGCTTTCAGCCACGCTGGAAAGCCCAAGATGGCAAGAAAGGCAGTGGAATGAACTGCACCGGCAAATCCGGTGAAGATTTAGTTATCAAAGTGCCTCTGGGGACTGAACTATTGAGGATTCGATCTGCCAAGTCAGAGCCTGAGTTGGTGTCTGACCTAAGTAGTGACCGACAGGCGTTTACGATCGCCAAGGGTGGTCGCGGTGGTAAAGGCAACACTTTTTTCAAGTCAGCGACTCGCCAAGCCCCTGAACATTTTCAACCGGGTGAGCCTGGCGGAAGCGGAACCTATCGCCTCGTTCTTAAGCTAATGGCCGATATCGGATTGATTGGTTCGCCAAATGCCGGCAAGTCAACGCTGATATCACGTATCTCTGCGGCGCGACCAAAGATCGCCGACTATCCCTTCACAACTCTTGTTCCCAATCTTGGCGTAGTGCAAGCGAAGGGTGGGCGCTCGTTTGTAGTTGCCGATATTCCAGGACTTGTTCCTGGCGCGCATACTGGAAAGGGACTGGGCCTGCAGTTTCTTCGACACGTCGAACGCACCCGCGCACTGGTGCATCTGATCGATCCCAATGCAATTGATGAATCTGGTGCGCCGATCAATCCCCAGGAGAGCTTCAAGCTGATCAATGTTGAACTCGCTGAGTTTTCACCTGAACTAGCCGCAAGGCGCCAGATCGTTGCACTAACTAAAGCAGATACAACTAGCGATCTAAGTGAGTATGAGGATGCTCAGCGGGAATTCGCCGCAAAAGGTATTGAGTGCCATATTATATCTAGTTCTAGTGGGCTTGGGCTTGAGGGTCTTATTGACCGCATGGCGCAGCACGTAGGGTAACAAGCCGCCTAGAGTATTGTCTCAAGTAGATTGCCTAACTTGTCGATCTTATACAAAATAGTTATGCCGCTTAAAAATTAAGATTGTTGAGAAACCGTAGATCTGATAGAATACCCTTAGTTGTTCATTAGTGAGGTGCTTATTTTTAGACTCATTAGTTCATATAACTCCTGCCCACCCTATTATTCGCGCTTCATCGCTGCGGGCCGATTGTTTTGTTTCACTTGTATTAAATCTCACAATACATACGCCAGAAATACTGAGGTGCAACCTGCAGCTAAGGGGGCTAGCTAACGGCATGAGTAAGCGTTCACGGGAGGTGCAAGAAGCATCGCAAACTAAACAAATTGGGTGCATTTTTATCCGCTGGAAGCGGTCCCCAGCGGGAAAACAAGTAACCGTTCACAAAAAATGCCCCGGTTAGGGGCGACAAGAAAGAATATAAGGTCTTGAAATGTCAAAAAATGAGGCAATCCACCAAAAGTTTCTAAATATACCCACCCCCCGTGAACGGTTACCGGCATGATCTATAACCGTTATAGCCTTTCATACGACCGCCCCAAAAAAACAAAGCTCTGTGACGTTAGTTTCGTGCATCTAAAATTCAGTAATTGCGTCTACCAAACCTATCCCAAGGAGGGAGAACTCAAAGTATGAAGGAAAGCTTAGCTAAGATCCGAAAGAGTGCTCATTCATCGCTGCCTCAATCATCATTAGAGATTGCGACCTTAATTGCAGAGGGCTGCACCGACGCGAAGGGTTCTGAAGTAACTGCTCTAAATGTCTCAGGCCTATCGGATATCGCTGACTACTTCGTAATCGTGAGTGGGCGCTCGGATCGACAAACCCAAGGTATCGTGAACCGGGCGATCGAAACCGCGATGGACTCCGGCATTAATCCCATGACAGTTGAGGGCTACGATCGGGGGCACTGGATCCTAGTTGATTTTGGTGAAGTTGTTCTGCATGTCTTCTACGGCCCGATGCGTGAGCATTTTAATATTGAGGCACTCTGGTCCCGCGCAACTCGGGTTGACCTGAAGAAACGGCGTAAGGATGCAGCCCACTCTGGCGCACCTACGCGTAATCGCTCAGCTAGTCTTCGGGCGGCCTAAATTGTGTAACCGTTCACGGGGGTTGAAATTCTTAACACTTTTTGTGGATTATCTCATTGTTTGGTATTTCAAGACCTATTTATCCTTTCTTGTCGCCCCGGATCGGGGCATTTTTTGTGAACGGTTACTTGTTATCCCTCTCCGCCGTCGTTCTTCGAACTATGGCGGGACTGATGTATTAAGGACTCCGCCGAAGCTTTAGCGAAGGCGAGCGGGGGCCGCCTTCGGCGGATGAAAATGCACCAAATTTGTCAGTTTGAGATGCTTTCTGCACCTCCCGTGAACGGTTACCAAATTGTTTGCTTTGACAGTCGGGCCCCCTTTGGACGATGCTGTCAGCCGTCATGTTGAGGCGAATTAATCGATTACTAATTGGTCTGGCACTGCTAGCTGCGGGGGCCTACATCGTTACTATTAATCCCGCCCCAGCAACATTGCGACTCGGTTCACAGAGCGCCTATACAGCAAGCACTGGTGTGCTTGCTCTGATATTATTCTGTGCCGGGGTGCTATTTGCCACCTTGGCCTCGGGATGGTGGACGATTCGTGGATTGTGGCGTGAGCGACGCGCGTTAGCACGCGAGCGCCAGCAGATTGCCAACATGGAGCTGATAGTGCGGGCACGCGGTGAGATTGCCGCTCATGAATTCACACGCGCACAGAGCCTGCTTTCTGGGTTAGTACGCCGCGATCCCAAGAATTGCTTGGCGCGGATCGAGCTCTCGAGAACACTTGAGGCGGCTGGCGATTTAAAGGCTGCACTGGATGTTCTAGACACGGCACGACGGGATCATCCTATGGTTACAGAGATTACTCTGCGGGCTGTTCATATACAACGTGCGCTTGGTAACCGCATCGCCTGTTTGGATCTTTTGGACATGTTACTGATCTCGACAGTTAATTCTTATATCCTTGAGACAGCTCGGGATTTAGCAACTGAATTAGGTGATCCAAAACGAGCTCTCGCCTATCACGCCCGCCTGGTCGAGGTTGGTTACGATAGAAACCGGTTCGAGATCGAACGCGCAAGTCTTGAGTTTGCTGTGCTCAGGTTAGGAGTTAGTGAGATACAGGGCACATACATCACGCCCGAGTCCGCAAACGTTCAGCACGACTCCACGACCTGGCCTCAACAGGTTTTGCAGTTTATCAAACGCTTTCCAAAATGTGTGCCGGCCTTGATCGAGGCAGCGAAGCAAAGCACAGTCAGTGGAGATCCGGAGGGCGCGGCAGCTTTTTTAACCCGCGCAGCCCAGGTCAGCTCTGACCCACATGATTGGCAGGCAATTACTCAATTCTGGATCGATCAGCAACAGCCGGACAAAGCTGTTGCCGTTGCTCGTACTGCAGGAAAGCCGCTTCATGGTTTAGCCCGCGCATTTTCAGACCTCGATCTGGCGCGAGTCTATATGCACTTTCAGATGAGTGAGGAAGCAGCCGAGGTACTATCAGAGTTCGAGCAGTTACGAGTTAGGGAGAAGGTTTCGTGGACCCCCGAATTGCGACAGCGCTTTGTACTTCTACAGGCACTACTAGCTCTACAACGTCGAGACGCACCGCAAGCCCAGGCCCGATTGCAAAAGCTAATTGCTGTTTCTAAGTTTGATGTAATTGAGTCGCAGCACCTCTCCGACGGCGCAAACAATCTACCGCAAGCTCTCAGCGCAAATGGGGTCTCGCCGATACTGTCAACGCCGTGAGGGTGCGTGAATAACGATCCGAACAGATCCAACGATATCGCTCCAGTGCTATTATGCATCTTAGATGGGTTCGGCTTTAATCCGAATCCGTTCGGAAATGCTGTAGCATTGGCGCGTAAACCGAATCTTGATGCACTATTGAGAACTTCCCCCAATTCAACCCTGATCACATTTGGGGAGCGTGTTGGCCTACCCCATGGTCAGATGGGGAACTCCGAGGTTGGACATATGAATATCGGAGCGGGTCGAGTAATGGAGCAGTCTCTAATGCGCATTACTAGGGCACTAGCACGGGACGAGCTGCCCCAGAGTTCAGTTTATATAGATTTTATCAGGTCACTGGCCCCAACAGCGACATTACATCTAGTCGGACTGTTTAGTGATGGTGGAGTTCATTCACATAACGAACACCTGCTTTTATTACTGCCGAGGCTCCTGAAGGATTTCGCGGGAGAGGTGCGACTGCACCTAATTACTGACGGACGCGATACCGGCCCACAAACCGGTGCGGCGCTTGTCGAGCAGCTTGAAATTCAGCTTGAGCAGCTGCCACGAATTAAGATCGCCTCTGTCGTTGGGCGTTTCTTTGCGATGGATCGCGACAAGCGTTGGGATCGAATTGAGAAGGCATACCGCGCGATCGCATGTGGTGTTGGCGCTTGCGGTGATAATGAGCAAACGGTCTCGGCAAGCGCAGGAATTCGGGCAAGCTACGCACGTGAAGTTGGCGACGAGTTCATTGAGCCTTTCGTTGTAGTGCACTCTCCTATAGAAGACGGTGACGGGATCCTTTTCTGGAATTTTCGCGAGGATCGCATGCGCGAGATCGTTCATGCACTGTGTGACACTCACGGGGCGAGCTGGAACGCATTCGAGCGCCAACGCGCTCCGATTCCTGCCTCACACTGCTTGTGCTTGACGGATTACGATCACGCCTTTCAGCTTCCTTATCTATTTGAAAATCAATCAACTAAAAACCATCTCGGTGAATACATCAGCAATCTGGGACTAAGCCAACTACGAACAGCTGAGACCGAAAAGTATCCCCACGTTACCTATTTCTTTAATTCCGGAAACGAAGCGCCCTACCCCGGCGAAGAACGCGTTTTAGTGCCTTCACCGCGGGATGTAAAAACCTATGATCTTAGACCAGAGATGTCTGGGCCAACTGTAACCGACGGCGTGATAGCAGCACTAAATTCTGGAGCGCACGATCTGATCGTCGTTAACCTGGCCAACTGCGATATGGTCGGTCATAGCGGAGTAATCAGCGCTGCTGTGCGCGCAGTTGAATGCGTAGATACCTGTGTGGGACGGATGCTGGAGGCTTTGCAAAGGGTAAATGGCCGGGCGATCTTCATAGCCGATCATGGGAACTGCGAACAGCTTATAAACTATACGGATGGTACCCCACACACCGCACACACATTATTCCCAGTGCCGATCATCGTTGTTGGCGATCCAAGCGTTCAGTCAATAGCTGCGGGTGGCGCACTGTGCGACGTTGCGCCAACCGTGTTGGATCTGATGGGACTAGCCCAGCCGGAGGAGATGACCGGGAGATCGCTTTGTGTGAGGTAGACCTTAGATTTGAATTGTCTGCTCCTAGAGTGATTATTTCGCTCCCTGCCCTGTCTTTTGCAAGCCGCTATGGCCCACGGAGCGCCGCCCACTTGCGCCCCAATTTCAGTAACTTAGGCCGCCTTTTCCCTCTTTTACTACGAGGATCCCGCATTACCTGACGCAACTTCCGTCCGCGGGCGGATTAGTGTTGTATGATGGCTATTCCTGTCAAACTTGGACAACTTTTCGGTCACCGTTCGAGTACGGCGAAGAGCTCTATTGTTGATGGTCAGTTAGTTCAGACTACGCTACCCCAGACTGAGGAACTTGCTGTCAATGCGGTCCTGCATCAGGCTTTAGAGAAGATCGCTGAGATAACACCGCTTCTCGATACTACGGCACTCAAATTGGCCGATCTACTCTGCAATAAGACAGATGGACTAGTTGCTGCTATATTATCTGACCTCCAAGCTCTGGCCGATCCAGCACTTCCGCGTACACCCCGTAACGGAGTATTAGAAGATCTTCAGGAACACGCTGCACTGGTGCGTGAGCAGAATGCTAAGATTCATGCCCACTGTCTTAGAGCAGATCAGTTTGATTGTTCAGACGCGACCGCCAACAATCAACTCATCTGCTCAAGTTCGTTAATTAGCCAAGAGGTTGCTTGCCTTGAGTCTGAGGCCGTTCGCGCGGACAATAATTGCATGATCGATGATAGCGAACAGCTGCCGGTTCTGCTGCATCCGCAATTTACAATGGGTGAAGTTCTTGACGCTGACGAACTGTTTGCTGAGTTGCCCGCATCGGTCCGCTCAAGTTTAATGGCGATGCTTACCAGTGGATTAATCCGTACACATCAACGTGCCCACGATAAGATTCTGCGATCAACCTTTCGTGCGCCTCAATTGACCCGCGCATTGGTTTATGCGGCCTTACAGAGCCATGCGGCTGTATCTGCTATTCAGTTACTTGGACAGATCGCGGCATCATCTGAGTTAGTGATTTCAGTGCTTTGTGAGTTACGCGACTATCCAAAGATTCAGGCTCATGTTCGCAGCGCCTCCGAGCAGGCTTTAATAGCTATTGGATTTGGCGCTGATAAAGATACTAAAGATGCTGCTTAGAAATTCTCCTAAATAATCCGCAACTTTTTTCATGTTTGCGCGATACTCCATTCATGAAGTTTGTTCTCCCCGACATTCGGGCTGCCCCATTTGCTGGAGCCTTGACGCTACTCTTTCCGCGTAACTGTTTAGTGTGTGGGCGCGGAGTACCCTCTGGTTATCTATGTAGTCGCTGCGTCCCAAGGGCCCCCTACTTGGGCCCAACCTGTCTGCGCTGTCACTCACCGAGCTATCACTCACCGAGCTATCACTCCCCAGCACAAGCCGAGACAGAACATCAATGCCCGAATTGTCATCTATCCCAGTCATCGTGGAACCAGATGCGTTTTTTATGGCCATACGAATCAAAGGCTCGCGCTCTATTGCGGGTGATGAAGTATCAACCGAGCGCCAGACTAACTCGCTGGGCCGGTGATGAGTTAATGGGCGCCGCACCGAAACTATGGTCAATTTTCAGAGCTCCTAAATGGGACATCCTGGTGCAGATCCCCTCCTCCAAACGTTCATTAATTCGACGTGAGTTCTGTGTTACGGCGCTATTGGCAAAACAACTAACTGGATTAGCTGACACCTGGGCTCCAACCGCACTAGGCCTGGATCGGAATACCGCACCTCAGGCTAGGCTCTCACCGGAGCGCCGCATAAACAACGTTCGAGGAGCGTTTAAGGCTGATTCAGAAGTTGTCGACGGCGCTTCAATTCTACTGATAGATGACGTAGTTACGACCGGGGCAACGATAAACGAGGCCTGCAAAACCCTACGTTTGGCGGGGGCCAGGAGCGTCGACGTCTATGCACTGGCCCGTTCGGACAGATGGACCCGCTAGGGATGTTACCCTATAGAAAGCAAGAACAGGATCAAAAACAATCTATAGTACTTAACTCGAACTAGCCGATATGTGACCTGTATCCCTAATCTGTGCTATCTCTCGATCACTATGGCAACCCGACAACAAACAAACGGCACTATCTCGGAGCCCTTGCAGACGGAGCCAAAGCGTAAGGCGCGTTCCGAGCAAATTCGCGATCTCGCAAAACCAAAAGCTGCAAAGTCTCCTCGGACAACAAGCTCCAAGGCGAAACCATTGCCACATAGTGCAGCCGTCGAAGCACTATGTGAGTTCCTAGATATCATCGCCCAACTTCGTAATCCTGATGGTGGTTGCCCGTGGGATCTGGAGCAAACACATGACTCGCTTAAGCCTTATGTAATCGAAGAGGCTTACGAGGTCGTTGATGCAATCAATCATAAACCAGCAACGCTTAGTGATGAACTCGGAGATCTTCTTTTGCAGGTTGCCTTACATGCGCAGATCGCCAGTGAAGCGGGGACATTTGACATGCAGAGTATCGCGCGCGGAATCAGCGCCAAGATGATACGTCGCCATCCCCACGTCTTTGGCGAGACTGTAGCCAAGGACTCCCGCCAGGTACTCGAAAATTGGGAGACCATCAAACAGCGTGAATTGGTTGGAGAGGCGAGCATCCTCGATGGAATTCCACTTAGTATGCCGGCACTTTTAAAGGCCCAAAGAATTGGTGATAAGGTTTCGCGCGTCGGATTTGATTGGGTAGATCGCCACGGAGTTCTGAATAAAGTACGCGAAGAGTTAGCTGAATTCACCACTGCCTGCGCGCACGGCGAGCCCTCGGCAATCGAAGACGAGTTCGGCGATGTTCTGTTTACCCTTGCGCAATTAGCACGCTCGATGAAGCTCAATAGCGAAGATCTTCTGAACCGTGCTAACACCAAATTTACACGGCGATTTAAGGCGCTGGAGAAACGCGCAGCGGGATCGCTTAGATCCCTTTCACCCGAACGTCGCGAGCAACTTTGGGAACAGGTCAAGAGCGAAGAGCCTGCCGGCTCGCCGCTTCCGAAATATGGCATCGACTTTGAGTTTCATGCGCCCCACGCCCAGTCCGTCGTCCTGGTCGGAGATTTCAACAGCTGGTCACATTCTGAGACCAAACTAGATCGCGATGACAATGGCGTTTGGCGCAAGCGCCTAGATCTAGTTGCTGGTCGCTATGAATATCGATATCTAGTCGATGGTTCGTGGCAAAATGATCAACGACCAGTTGAGTGTGTTGCAAATTCGGCTGGTAGCTGGAACTGCGTTGTGCGTGTGGGGGTATAGCAGTTTGCAAAGGTCGCGAGGTCGCGACAGATAAGCGAACTAGATCTCGAGTAAAGATACCAAAGGGTATAAGGGTTTCCCAACCTGTGGATCAAGATACGCAGGGAGAGCGTTTAAAGGCGCGTTCATGTGCCGGATCAGAATCCTCCCCGGCATTGTAATACCCAGGAGGATTTTGGCGTAGATTTATGAAATTATTGAGGAATCGAGGTTGCTAGTTTAGGCCCAGTGTATGTATCCACGACTTCCTCCAACCCAACTTTTTTGAACCGCCCTGATCACAAGTAGTTGCTGCCAGCTCTACGACTACTTCGGCTATAATCGATCCCAACTCTGACAATCCGATGACTAGGTGTTATCTGAGAATCGACATGCCGGTGCCAAAACTGACTATTAATGTCTATTAATGTGCCAAAAGGCTCGATTTTTCGAGCGCTAGATACACTCCGCCAACTGGCACTCAATCTCCCGCCTATTCTCGCCACTCAGTAACAGTCAAATCCGCATCACCATTAGATCGGATTCATAAGGATCGGAGCCGGAGGCACAAACGCTCCAGGCGGCCATTCTATATTCTTGTGCCCAAGCTTCATTTGCTCATAGCACGCGCGACACTCGGCACAGAATGCTCTGAAATTCACGATAAAATTGACTCGCCACTCATTGATTGAGGTTAAGACATAGATCCGACGCCCGTTCTTCTTAGGGATATGATCAAACGAGATCCCTTCTGCTAGTAACCGTGTATGTCCCATAACACCACGCCCGGTCTTAGCCCGTTCCTGTGCTAGCTGCTCCTCCTTCTTCCTTACTCGCTCAAGGATAATTGACCTGTACTCTTGTATATCCTCAGGCTCAGTCACTCCGTATGCAGCAAGCCAGGCAAAGGGTGAGATAATCAGTGGGGATCGCTCCTGATTGTTATCATCTTCTAGTATCATACGTAGAGCCCTGCTCTCTTCATTCTTAGAGAACTGTGGACTAGATAGGTCCGGAATTGTACCCATACGGATCCAGGGAACCTGTTCAGTAGCTTCGCTATTAATATCAGCTGGTAGCTCATTAAAGGCTCTCCAGGTGCTTAAACCTGGATACTTATCAATAGAGCTCACCAGCTTAGCGGTTGCTGGATTAGTGAAGATGTACACCATGCGCTTTATAGCCTCATTGATATCTAGTATCACAGCTACTGTGGCACCGGACTCCTCCCAGAGCGTTAGCTGTCTAAGGCCTAGTAAACGCTTAACTGACTCAGTGATCCGCTTCTTTAGCTCGCCATAGAACCTGGTTAACTCCTCTATATCGCGTGATACCACGATTAGGTGAGGGTGATTACCCATCCAGACGAAGGCGCAGATTATGACCTTGTAATCACGCTGTGTACGAGCAAGGGCTGACTTTATGAGCTGGTTCATAAGTGGGCGAGCTGGCAGAGGAATTCCTCGCTTGGCCCTAAAGCAGATCTCATAAACTTTTCTAGAGCAGAACTTTCTACGTATAGTACCCATAAAATACAACTCCATTGCTCGCCATTAGGTTGGCGCTATATGCTCGATAGTTCGCCGCAACCTTTGCAGTGAACGAACCGGACCTATCGGTATCGGAGATTCAGGCTAAAAGTTGCGTGGAATTAGGGGTTTTTTGATGGGTTTTTGAAGAAAGTTGGGGTGGAGAAATCTGTCACGGCGGCGAAAGCCTGCAAGACGTGCCGTGCACCGGCCCACGTTCTTATCCATTCGTAACAACCCGCACAGAAAATCCCCCTCCCTTATCAATGCGGTTCGGCCCTGCTGTTAGCCCCGGAATACCTCGCTCAAAGATAGAGACATGTTGAGAGGATCCAGCAAGTGGGTTGAGGAGCTGGGTCAGATCTGCCGTCGTCAGAAGCTGCGAGACCCCTCCCGCTTCTTGCAGCAACGCTCCTCGCAGCGTCAGTGCGTTTGCCTTTAGTGCGGCGATAACTAACACAGGTTGCTGGGTGTGACGAAACTGTAGCATTGAGCGACGTTGCACCAAACGATTTACCGCCCTGTCCATGCTATTCCATGGTGGTCTCGTATTAAAAACTACCAATTGGAAGGTGCTTTCATCTCCGGGGGCGAGGCGCACTACTATTACTGGGTCTGCATCTAGTCCAAGGTCGGTAAGGCTCTCTATAATTGGAATTTTGCTTAACACTATCGACCCGCTGTTAGCGGCGCTGCTATGACTGTTGCTCGCGACTAGAGTAGTGTAGCCCGTAAGGCTTAGGCTCTGCGGTCCAATTGTCACTCCAGGATCCGCGAATGCAACTACTAGGTTTGGCGAAACCTCCTGAATGATGTCGCGAAGATCTGGGTCAGATCGATGCACCTGCAAAATCAGAACTCGCAGAGGGATCTTGGACCCGCTGACGGTGTCCGAACTCGGCGAAAGGCGCTGATAAACAACAACAAGGATCCCAAGAAGAAGCGCCATTGTCAGGAGCGATACACCCCCTCGTAGCCAACCGCGTTGGCGACTTCGATCGCGCAGATCAACAACCGCACTAATTGCGAGTACCAACCAGATAAAAATTAGCGAATTTGAGAATGCCTCACCGATCGCTGTACTTGGCGCAAAGAGTGCGATTATGGCCGACGTGATTGCAATCAGTTGCAGCAGTACCCGGAAGCGTGTCATCCAGAACTGCATGCCGAATCAGTCGTTCCAGTCTAGAACACCTTTGCGCCAAACATACACCAGTCCGATGGATAGGATTCCAACGAAGGTAAGCATTGAGAAAAATCCGGGCCAACCAAGTTCAATGAGATTCACAGCCCATGGATACATGAAGATGACCTCGATATCGAACAGGATGAAAACCATCGCGATCAGATAGAACCTAACATTGAAACGCTGATCTCTGACTGACCCGACCGAGACTGATCCACATTCAAACGGTAGCTGTTTGGTGACGTTGCGATTCTGCGGGCCAAGAAATTGAGACAGGAAGATCATTGTCAGCACGAATCCCGCCGCAATAAATAGCAGAATGAGAAGAGAGAGGTAAGAATCAAGCATACAGTGCGCAACCCAATGATCAGTTACCCGTGATCTAGCAAAAGCAGCCGTTACCGGGAAGCCCCTTCAATTTAAGTCCGCGCCCGCCAGGATTCGAACCTGGGACCCCCTACTTAGAAGGCAGGTGCTCTATCCATCTGAGCTACGGGCGCACAATAAACGGGAGTAGTAGTTTCTCGTACAGTGCAGCTGATTATCTCAATTTATTAGAGATTTTACCAGCGCTGCGGTGCAGACTACCAATCCTCTGAGAGGTGAATTAATGTCACATTCGTCGTACCGGACGCAATAACAGTGTTAAGGCCTGCATGGATAGCAGCCTGACGATTGAGCGCTGCTCTTTAACAAGGATTCAGTTAATTGAGGTGCAAAGAAGATAGCCAAGCGTGGGCTGTCCGCATTTATCAGAAAACTGACGGCTCAATCGGTGATAGCTACGTAGAGGTTTTTAAACATATCATCGAGGGGTCGTATGGCAAGGGCATTGCGCAAGGTTGAAGGTGATGGGTCAGTGATTTCAACAGATCTGATTTCAACAGATCTGATTTCAACAGATCGGATTTCAACAGATCTGATTTCAACAGATCTGATTTCAACAGATCAAAGTTCAACAGGCCAGAATTCGCTAGCTAAGGCAGCAGCTAGTAAGACGCGTCTGATCGGTTGGCTAGTTTCTTACGCTGATAGTGCCAAGGGGATGGCACACGAGATCCGTGCCGGGCGAACAATCATCAGCAGTGAAGAGTTGCCAAGCGAGCCTCTCATTATTATAGAACATCGGGAGCTAGATGCGCCTCATCTGGCTTTAATGGCCTCGCCAACACATCGCCTTGTGGCGCAGGATATCTTCTCACAACATGGTTCGATCGTGGTTAAGGGACGCAATGGATCGGAGCAGGTCATTAATGGCCCAACTGAGATTGAGCACGGCGACTGGATCCGACTGGGAGCCAAGACGCGCTTCCAGGTATGTTTAATTGACGGTCCAGAGAATCACGCTCCAGTAGCCTAACTATTTGAAAACGTAATTTTGCATATTGAGATAGTTTGCAATGTCTAGTTCCGCCGCCCAAAAAGCCCGTAAGGTCTTTGACAACCGCTATGAGATCCTCTCAATAGTTGGTCGTGGGCATTGCAGTGTGGTTTATCACGCACGCCATATTATGTCGCCCTCATCCGAGGTTGCGCTCAAGGTTCTACAGGAACAGAAGGATCAACGTTCAAACGCTGAGCGTCTACGTCGCGAAGCATTGGCGATGGTTTCAGCCCGTCACCGCTATGTTATTCGCCTGGATGATTTTCACTCCGTTGGTGATCTCTGTTATCTCTCGATGGAATATGCGCCAGAGTCCGATCTTAGAAAATTTACTGATAAGCATGGTGGTGTACTAGATCCAGTTCAAGCTGAGACATTTCTGGGACAGGTTCTCGATGCGCTCGGCTTCCTGCACAAAACCGGGATCATTCATCGCGATATTAAGCCAGATAACGTTCTTGTGATTGATGAATTTGAAGTCCGACTAGGCGACTTTGGGGTCGCCGTTCTACCGGGCACAACTTCATCGCTCGAAGAGCTGCAACGCGGTGTCGGAACAATGGACTACATGGCACCAGAGGTGCTTGCTGGCACTGGATACGAGAGCCGCTCGGATATTTATGCGTTGGGGGTGACATTCTACGAGCTCCTTTCAGGCGTGCATCCGTTTCGTGACGCACCCTTAATGGAACAGCTAACCTCGCGTGAGGATGGCAAGTTCAAGTCACTCAGCGATGTCGCTCCAGAGGTTCCGTCTCATCTAGCCAAAGCGATTATGCGGGCTATGTCATACAACGCTGACGATCGATTCGCTTCCGCCAAAGAATTCGCCAAAGCTCTATCTGCAACTAGAGCACAAGGTTCGTTACGTGAACGATTTGAATTGGAGCAAGAGCCAACTACTATGTCACAACCCCAAAGCTCGGAATCTGCTCCAGCTACGCCCCCTGTTTTCGACCCGATCACTCAGCTGATTGCTAATCAAGAGGTAGTCAGCAAGACAAAGTCTAGCAGATCAGCAAGCAAACCGGTTGCCGATGATGCCGATGAAGTGGCTGGAATGCGTGCTACGCGCTCAGCCAAACGAACGCGCACTCGACGCAGAACGTCCAAAGCAGAAGTTGATCCCAGCGCTTCGGAGGAATCGGTAGAGTCGATGACTGAGTCGGAATCACCTGTTGAGGTCGCGCCGCTCGATCCTGCCTACGATCCTACCGCGACATCCGAGCCAGTGAATCTAATGAGCGACGAGGAAATGGCGATTGCGACTCCCGAGACTGCTCCAATAACTGAGATCACAGATCCCGCCGCTGTTCAGAACTCCACAACGGAGTTAGCTGACGACGAATCAGAGAAACAGCTTCAAGCCATCTTGGACCAGATCTCTTCCCTCGAAATCGGGTCTGAGGAGAACCCATCTGAGGTCAACGCACCATCTTCTGAGTCTGGTGTTCTAGATCCTGAAGTGGCTCAGTTCATTGTAGAAACTCCTCCTGTTATCAAAGATCAGATTCCGGGGATCTCTGGGAGCCCAATTGAAAATATGCCGCCATCCCCTACGCCAGTACCGAGCGTTGCTACGCAACGGAGGGATAGAAACGAGCCTGCTCCTAAACCAACTGTTACCTCGGCCGTTGGAAGTGCACCGATATCGCCAACCAAAGGGGCCTCACGCGTCGCAAATGAACCAACAATTGCTGCTCGTGTCAGTCGTTCAAAGACAATGCGCATCGACCGCGAAATGGTTGAACGAATTCGAGCCCACAACGCCGCTGTTACGGCTGTCGTTACTGCTCCGAAGACTGCAGCGTCCGATACGGCTCTAATTAACGCCCCTTCATTAAGCCAACCGAAGCCCGGCTTCGGCCTTCCAGTCAAGACAAAGAAGCTGTTTTTCACCTCGTTGGCAGTCGCACTGTTCCTGGTCACCTTGGTGTGTGGTTCGATCTTTCTAAAGTACAATCATGATATCGATGTTACGGCACCGGTTGCCGGGGCTCAGACTGATACGGTGGAGGTGTTGCCAGAACCAGTAGACATTCCATTCCCAATGCTCCCGTCTGGGATATTTGCCGGTACGGTTACGGGATTGATTCCAGGCCGCGATACTCCTCTAACAATCCTCTCGTTTCCTAAGCGCAAGAAGCTAGTTTTCATCGTTGGAGTTGAGGGTTGGGACGCGGCCTCAGTATCACTCGAACAGTGGGAGCAAAGCGGTGGGACCGCCGACCCTTCAAAGCCAATTCGTGTGGCATCCAACGGATTTCTGCTTGAACTTGCTGGGGATAGCTCAGAGGGTGTTCTGATCGGAACCTTTGTGAATCTTGTGACTGGCGAAGAGGGTGCTTGGCGCGCAGCTGCCATCACTAGGTAGTAGTACGAATAAGGACTTTGAATACTAATGGAGTACAATGATGCTTGGTAGGGTGCGCCGGTTGCTTGAAAGGTTTGGTAAGTTATCGCCAACACACGGCGTTCTCGCTCTCGTCCTTTTAATATCAATAGGTAATGATTTGGCCCACGGACAGGCCGCAAGCGCTTCATCCGCTACCACTACAGCGACCGCAGAGACTCTACAACTTAGTCACAAAGCAATTACTCCGGAGAAGCTTCCGTTTCCTGGTCAGAAACTTTCCTTGACCCTCACAGTAGCTGGCACGCGCGACCACAATCGGCGAGTACGCATGATTGGTGCAATTGATGGTCACTTTACTGAACAGCCTGCAACACGCTCTAGCCCCAATGAAAACGACCAGCCAGTATACGAATTCGATACTGTCGCACCAATTGCCGAGATCGCCTATCAGTTCGTTGTTTATGCAATTGACGGAAGTATCGCCTCAATCTCACCGCGTTACTACGCACGTCGAAACTGTCTACCTCGGCTGGAACTCGCTCCGATCGAATCGGTTAAGAACGCACAACCAAAGGAGCGCCTGATCAACCTAGTTTCTCAGGTAAATTCTCTTGGCGATGAGTTGGCAAGCTACGACGCTGCGCTTGCAGGCATCGAAGCATTGCGAACAAGGCTTGGCTCTAAATAATAGAGGATTCAATGATAAAAGGGCTTCAATCATTCAAGGCGCTGTTTCAAACAGGCGCATTATTTTGCCTCTGCCTATCAACCAGCTATGTTGCTGCTCAATCTTCGACAACTGCTAAGCCCAATCAAGATCATCTCGTGGAGATCGAGGTCGAGACGACCTTTGAGCCATCAAGTGCGATTGGGCTGGTCATGAATAATCAAACTAGCCTTCAGAAACAGAACTTAGAGTTTCGTAAAGCTGCCTCATTCGGCGCTCAGAGCGCAAACTATATCGTAAGTGTTCCAGTCACCGGACTTGAGCTTGATCAGAATACCACCGTGACAGCGATTCTTCGTGGCGGAGAAGGCGAACTTGCTTATGGAACTGTTAAGAGTGTCCTAGCACCAGATACTTTTAAATCAGCGCTCGACCTACCGCAGTGTAAGGCCGGGACGAGCCTGATGGAGCCAAGCATTAATCCTGCGATGCTTGAGAGTGGCAAGATGGCGCTTCTTGAATCTCTAGTTAAACTCCGCCAGAAGCGTCGCGATACCCAGTCCGCCCAATTAGCTGCGGCGTTGGATTCTGGCCTCCTAGAGCGCACCGCAAAACTCGAGCGTGGTTTTGGACTAACATACGCCTACCCGTTAACAGCAGATACACCGCCGGCACTAATCGCGCAAAGAATGCAGCGGTTACTAGCAGTCTTAAGCACTTATGAGCAGAAGAAAAAGCAGAAATAAACTAGTTAGCACTAAAAAATACCGCCCTTGAACTTCAGCGCGGATCTCCATTAAAGTACCAGCCCTAACCTCTAGCAATATTGGGCTATTATCCTATGGCAACTATTCAGAAAGATCTCGTCATCCTAGGCTCCGGGCCTGGTGGTTATGTAGCTGCGATCCGTGGGGCACAGCTTGGTCGCCAGGTCACGATCGTTGAGCGCGATGCGCTGGGAGGGATCTGTCTCAATTGGGGGTGCATACCATCAAAGGCGCTGCTGAAATCCGCCCAGCTCTACCACGACATGAAGCGTGCTTCTGATTTTGGTTTCACGACCGGCGATCTGAAGATCGACTATACTAAAATTATCGGTCGGTCACGTGATGTAGCCGGTAAACTTTCCGGGGGCGTTGCCTTCCTGATGAAGAAGAACAAGGTCGAAGTATTAAACGGTAATGGTGAACTTGATGCCAATAAGCGCTTACATGTCAGCGACAAGAGTGGTAATCGATCAACCCTTGAGTTCAAAGATGTCATCATAGCAACCGGGGCCCGCCCACGGCTTATCCCGGGTGTTGAGATAGATGGCGAGGTTATCCATACCTATCGCACAGCTCTTGAGTACAAGCGCCAGCCGCAGAAGGTATTAGTTATCGGAGCCGGCGCGATCGGAATGGAGTTCGCATATTTCTTCCGCACCCTTGGAGCCGAGGTTACAGTTGCGGAGATGTTGCCGCAGATATTGCCTCCCGAGGATACAGAGATCGCCGAGAGCTTAGAGAAGATCTTCAAGAAACAGGGCATGAAGATCATGACCGGTGCCACCGTTAGCAATCTAAAGCGCAACGGCAAGTCGGCCTCAGCAACGATTAAGTCAAAGGATGGTGAGGAGCAATGGAGTGGAGATCTTTGCCTAGTTGCAATCGGAGTTGTACCGAATCTAGATGGAATTGGATTGGAGAAAACCGGCATTAAGAAGTCCGATCGCGGATTTATCTCAATTGACGAGATGATGGCAACCAATGTACCAAACCACTTTGCGATCGGCGACTGCACCGGCAACCAGATGTTGGCTCATAAAGCTAGTCACGAGGGGCTGGTTGCGGCAGAAGCGGCATGTGCTAAAGCGAAACATGGCATGAAGTGGAATAACATTCCCTCATGCACCTATTGCCAACCACAAGTAGCCTCGGTTGGTCTAACGGAGCGCGCCGTTAAGGAGAAGGGAATTAAGTATCGCATCGGCAAGATACCCTTCTCTGCAATCGGCAAAGCAATTGCGATCGGCGAGCCCGAGGGAATGGTTAAGGTGATCCTTGACGCTGAAGTTGGCGAGGTCCTTGGCGTACATATTTTGCACTCGGAAGCTACCGAGTTAATTGCTGAAGCCGGAATTATCCGATCACATGAAGGAGTCGCAGCGAGCGTTCTTGATACTATCCATGCCCATCCGACGCTATCGGAAGCGATGGGTGAAGTGATGGCGATTGCGTTGGGAAGGCCGATTAATTTTTAGAGAAATCGCTGGGAGCGCGGACCTCCAGGTCCGCTCTTAGTGCATTAGGAGCGGACCTGGAGGTCCGCGCTCCCAGCCGCAATTAGCGCCAGTAATACTACCACTGTAACGATCCGCGCTGTGCCTGCGCTTGCAAGTCCCTTGACAAGCCAAGCTCCGCAGGTCGTGACTAATACAAGCGCAAACGGCGCAACATTGAAAGGAACCATTAGAAGGCCCGTCCCCCAATTCCAATCAACTCCCGCGATGAGTAATAAAGGAAGCGCGCCAACGCAAACAATATAAGCGCGTGGGGCTGGCGGTGCCTTAATTAAGAATCCGATTAGTGCAATCAGGCTAAGAGCCGCAACTAACAGGCTCAACAGCATCGGCGCAGCAACGAATATTGCGCCAATATTCTGCAGCAGTAGTCCTGTTCCGCCAGGAGTCGAAGCCGCAACGTCTGCAATATTCTTTGTGGGGATAACCGTAAGTGCATTTGCAAATGCAGCACGCCACGGGGATGCGATACTAAACGCCCCAATCAATGTTCCAATTACCCACATTGCAGCGCGACTAGTTAGGCGCTTATTTGTTAACTGCCAGAGCGCGAATAGTGCCTGGCCTATAGCAATCGATACAAATATTGGATGGGACAACACGCCTATTGATACAGCCAAAACATAACATACCCAATAACGGGTACGCGGATCGATCAGTGATTTCAGAAGTGCCCAACTTGACCAGGAGATCATCGCCAAAGCTAGCGCTTCGGACCCGGCGCGCACTCCAAAACGCTGATAGAACGGAGAAACCAGAGTCAACGCCAAAACACACCACCAGACGGCTGGACTAAATGCAATAATCCGAGCTACTGCAGCGACGCCTAGCAGCGCAAAAACTCCAAGCAACACCGATAGGAAGCGTAAGATCGGCACGGTCTCGCCAACTAGCGAAACCCAAACACCAGCTATAACGGGATACGCTGGCAAAGTTCCTGAATCTATAGTTGCGCGCACAGTGGCGGCCGCCTGGGCACCAAGGGACCCAGCACTCTGAATCGACGCTATCGATTCCATCTCAGGAGTTGTTAGGGGAAGTGTGCCCATGGCATTGAATCGCATCCAGCCACCTACGATGACGGCTAGTACTAGTACGAAGTAGAGGGCGCGGAGATCTGCGAGTGGGGCAAGATTCTCGGGAACCGGATTAGTTCGAGCAATAGAAGGCGGGGCTCGCGATGGAATATTCATGGCCAGTAAGTTCTATAAGTTCTATAGGTTAGTGCTGAGGATGAATGACCCGTGGGGGAAAGACAAGCTCATAACTTGCTGGCCTTGAGGCCAATATTCATTTTAATGCAGATCTGACGCCATACCCTAAAGCTGCTCAGCTTCTCACGAGTTACTGGCAGATTTCATCAAATCGCGCAACTTGCCCAATCCACGAGTATAATTTGACTTAACCGTGCCAATTGGTATACCGAGATATTTGGCAATCTGGCGTTCAGTAAGGTCGCATTCAAAACGTAACGTGATGACCTCTCGCGCTCTCGGAGTCAGCTTATCAAAAGAATCTTTAACAAGACTCCACTGTTCAAAAAAACAGGATCCTCGCGCATCAGGCGGTCCCGACGATCGAGGCCTTGCCGATGAATCTGGGAGTGTGTTAAGATCGTCGAAAAGATTAGTCCTTTTTGTTCTCGCTCTAAGCGATCTAAGACGATCGATGGCCTTGTTCGTTGCAATCATACTGATAAAATATGCCTCCGTCGACCTATTGGGGTCGAATTGACTACTAGCCTTTGAGATCGCTATCCAAATATCTTGTGTTGCGTCCTCGACCTCACTAGCCGGCAGCTTTTTGCGTCGTACAATACTTTTAACGAGTCCTGAATATCTCTCAATAATTTCTTCGAATGTTTTTGGATCCCCGTCATTGAGTAGTAATAGATCTCGAGGCGGCAAGGAATTATGTGAAAGTGGGCTTGTCGCCGATTGCTGCACTGTCACCC